>Ga0315321_10000078_pt1 | contig 55450 bp, 45 predicted proteins | sample M180m21515metaG_FD_203464 | JGI IMG/M metagenome (GOLD analysis project Ga0315321, IMG submission 203464) | Ammonia-oxidizing marine archaeal communities from Monterey Bay, California, United States - M1 80m 21515 | ecosystem: Environmental > Aquatic > Marine > Intertidal zone | place: USA... | reverse complement strand
AAGCTGTCACGATGGTCGCAGGCAGCAATCGTCTACTACTCACATACTTGCTTGAAAACTTGCCCCCCGAAAAATCATTGCACTTTGCGATCGAAATGAATTTCGCGGGAATGCCGGCAGGTGCCGAAGACCGATATTTCAGTGACATCGAAGGGAATAGCCTTGGCCAACTCGGAACCAAACTCGACCTATCAGAAGTCCATGGGCTCAGTCTTTCGGATCGCTGGTTGGGAATGGACGTATCTCTGGAGATTGATCGCCCCAGTGGAATTTGGGCATTCCCCATTGAAACAGTCAGCCAAAGCGAAGCCGGATTCGAACTCGTGCATCAAAGTGTGTGCGTCCAACCTCACTGGCTTGTCAACGGAGATGCAGACGGACGTTGGTCCGTCGAGATCGAAATGACGACCGCCTGTGACGAGCAGACAGAAACGCTTTCAGAAAAAGAAGTCATCCGTTTGTAGAAAGCGAAGAGACCGGAAAGTCGTGCTTGCGCCATGTCAATCAGCTTGCGCCATGTCAAACCGATCGCATTGCCACCTCTGTTCATGACAGACGTTTGGGCACCGGAAACTCAAGTACAAACTTTGTACCCCGCCCGACTTCGCTTTGAACACTGATCCGCCCACCGTGTGCTTCAATGATTTTACGGGCCGTGGGCAGGCCCAGTCCGGAGCCTCCATCTTTGGTGCTATAAAACGGCTCAAACATGTGCAGCACCGTGTTGTCATCGACGCCGCTACCCGTGTCAATCAGATCTAACGCAACACTTTTTCGGGTGGTGTAGGTTCGCACCATCAGTTGCCCACCCGACCCCATGGACTCTAACGCATTCTTCACCAGATTCATCAAGGCTGCTTGCAACGAGTCGCTGTGCAACAGAATCGCAGGCAAGTCTGGATCAAGATACTTCTCAATATCGATCCCATCAGCATCAGCTTGAGCCTGATAGGCTCGCAAAACCATCAGTATCTGGTCGTTCAGACTACCTGGCAGTAAATCAATATCGCGTAGGCGAGTGTATTTGAGGAAATCACGCAAAAGCCCCTCCATACGCTCGCACTGGCCGCGGACAATGTCTACCCGCTCCAGAGACCTTCGACTGCCAGGTGAATCCAATTCCTCCAGATCCTCACTCAGCAAGTCAATATTCATGTGAATCACGGACAGCGGATTCTTGATTTCATGCGCAAGCGATCCGGCTAATTCTGCCAATTCTTCATATCGAGCCCGCATGGGATCAACTTCGGTCTCGTTTTCGACACTGGACATTTGGACTCAATAGCAATGAATACTGAAGGGCAAGCATGAATTGTAGCGACCACAGTGCCGAGGGAAATGATGTTCACCGCCTGCTTCTGGGAAGAACCGTTCAGATCTGCCTATCCCAGAACAACCGTGCTGAGCACTTCACCCACATAAACACGAATCAGTACATCGAGAGCAGATTATTCGAGCATGAATCAGCAATTCGGGAGTGACACCCGAGCAATGCCCTGAACTTGATCGCCAAGTGAAGCTCGACTCCGAATTCGACATAACCGTGTCCATCATTCCCGAATTTGGATTCCTGAATCTCGCCTTGAAGTGAAGCGGGCTATTGAAAATTCTTAGCCAGTCATCGACCCACTAACGAACCGGCTTCGCCCCATTTAGAACGTTTTTTTGGCTGGCGCCGCGTTTTTGCTGCATTACGCCACCTTGCCGAGGCATATCATTGAACCGTAATCTGGAACATCCTTGTTATTTCCTTCATCTCCCCTGCCAGACCAACATGTCCACCGCAAGCAAAGACAATTCCACGACTGCCGATCCTTATTTTCAGTCTCTTTTTGCCGACAGAATCGGCGGTGCAAATTACGGCAAAGACACCGAAATCTACAAGTTTGAGAAAATCAAACGTGCAAAGCGGAAAGCACTGACGGATCATCCAGATCGTGCACTGCTGGATTTTGGCATTGGTGAAAACGATGCGATGGCAGACGAATCAGTTCGGAATTTGATGGCACAGGAAGTCAATCAACCTGAAAATCGCGGCTATGCGGACAACGGTGTTGCCGAATTCAAACAGGCCGCGGCCCGTTTCATGAAGCGCCGCTTCGATGTGCAGGTTGATCCAGACACGCAAATCAATCACTGCATCGGAAGCAAGCCAGCCTACGCCATGCTTCCTGCATGCTTCATCAACCCGGGCGATATCACGCTCATCACCGTGCCCGGCTACCCCGTCGCAGCCACTCACACCCGTTATTACGGTGGCGAAGTCTTCAATCTACCGTTACTGGCTGAAAACAACTTCATGCCGGACTTGGATGCTGTGCCTGAGGATATCTATCGACGGACAAAAATACTGGTCCTCAATTATCCAAACTCACCCACTGGCAAGACAGCAACAGCCGACTTTTATGCAAAGGTTGTCGCTCTTGCCAAAGAAAAACAGTTTGTCGTTGTGCAAGATGCAGCTCATATCATGCTGACATTCGACGGTGAACCACTTAGCTTCCTGCAAACGCCAGGTGCCATGGATGTTGGTGTCGAAGTCCACTCAATGAGCAAGGGCTATGACATGATCGGTTGGAGAATGGGCTTTGTTTGTGGTCATCCCAAAATCGTTTCTGCATTTGCGGACGTCAAGGACAACAGTGACAGCGGTCAGTTCATTGCGACCCAGAAAGCAGCCGCAGCAGCTTTGGATAACGATTCCATTCCTGATCAGGTCAACAAAAAGTATCGCCGCAGACTAGAAAAACTTGTAACCACGCTCAATGAATGTGGTTTCGAATGCGAAGTACCCGGCGGTACCTATTTCTTATATGCGAAATCACCTACGGGAACCCAAGCAGGAAAATCATTCGCTGCTGCAGAAGACGCAACTCGGTACTTGATAGAAGAATTCGGTATCGTGACCGTTCCATGGGACAATGCAGGAGCTTACCTGCGTTTTAGTGTCACCTATGTCGCGCCCACCGAAGCTGATGAAGATGCCCTGATGCAAGAGACGAAACGTCGCCTCGGAGATGCGGGCTTGGCTTGGTAGCGTTTTTCAATGCGTTCAATATTGAGATGCAGTTGCGTCCAGCGGTGAATGACTTCACCGCCGCGACCCGGCGTATCTTTCTCTGATTGGCCGAGCAACTAGCGATTCTGAACAAATAACAGAAACGCCAAATAAAAAAGCCGCTCGTAAAATTACGGGCGGCCTTGCTTATTCGGTAAACTGGGCACGCTTTTTAGCTGACGCTTTTGACCAATGCGACCAGACGACTCTTGGTACGGGCCGCTGCGTTTCGATGAATCAGGTGTTTGCTGGCTGCACGGTCGATTTTCTTCTGTGCGGCAATGTACTCAGCTTGTGCCAAGTCACTGTTTCCTGCTTCGACAGCCTCACGCACGCGGCGAATCTGAGTCCGCATGTTGCTTTTCCCGGCTCGGTTGTGCATCCGACGCTTGTCGTTCTGGCGAAGTCGTTTCTTGGCGCTGGCTGTATTAGGCATATTTCGGGCGGACGCGGATCACGCGTCGAAGACAGGGGTGGGGGTATGTCAGTTTTTTTCAGGCCGCGTAGTATGGCAATCTATTAGTCATCTGTCCAGAGTCGATCTGCAAAGCGCACAATGCTATTTATGAATGGCGCCGTTTACCTAATCGGAGCAGGCCCCGGGGACCCCGGCCTGCTAACCGTCCGAGGAGCTGAGTTGTTAGCCCTGGCTGATGTGGTCCTTTATGACGGACTCAGCAACCCGGAACTGCTGCAACATGCCTCCCAAGCGGAGCAAATCTGTGTCGGAAAACACGGAAAATCCCGTATTTGGAAGCAAAATGAGATCATTCAAGAGATTTTAAGGCATGCGAAAGCCGGCAAAATCGTGGTTCGGCTCAAAGGAGGCGACCCCGCAATATTCGCCCGCACAGCCGAAGAAGTCGACGCTGTCAAAGCTGCTGGCCTGCCGCTAGAGATCGTCCCCGGCATCACAGCCGCCCTAGCAGCCGGCTCTTTTGCTGGAATTCCCGTCACCCATCGCGGTCTCGCCTCAGCCGTCGCTCTGGTCACTGGACACGAAGAACCCTCTAAATCTGAATCTGCTCTGGATTGGGAGGCTTTGGCAAAATTTCCGGGCACTTTAGTGATTTATATGGGTGTCACGACGGCTGAGGCTTGGACGCAGGCGCTTCTTCAGGCTGGAAAAGCAGCCGATACTCCAGCGGCACTCGTCAGACGCTGCAGCCTGCCGGATCAGCAAACGATTCACTGCCGTTTGGATCAAGTAGCGGCACAACTGAGCCCTGCCAGTCGCTTTCGACCACCCGTCATCGTGATTCTTGGTGCAGTAACACAATTGGCAGAAACCATGAACTGGATTCAGGATCGTCCCCTCGTCGGCCGAACAGTACTCGTCACGCGTCCTGAGGGGCAGGCTGAGGCTCTCGCCAAACCACTGCGAGATCTGGGGGCTCGAGTGCTACAGCAACCCGCCATCGCGATCGAACCACCACAAGATTGGCAACCCGTCGATTCGGCAATCGCCAAGTTGAGTGAATATGACCTGTTGATCTTCTGCAGCCACAATGGTGTCCAGTTTTTCCTCAACCGCCTCGAAACACGCGGTGGCGATATGCGAACGTTGTCAGGGCTGCAGATTGGCTGTATCGGAAAAAAAACAGCTGCGGCACTGCAACAATTTCACGTCCAGTGTGATTTACTGCCCGACACATTCCATGCCGAGGCGATGACGAATCTGATTGGTTCACGAGCTCACGGAAAAAGCATCATGGTGATTCGCGCAAGTCGCGGGAATGATGAACTTGCCACACAATTATCAGCACTGGGCGGCCATGTAACGCAAGTAATCGCGTATCAACACAGCGATGTGGCCGAGTGCGACAAAACCATCAGAGAAGCCATTTCAAATGGAGAAGTTGATTGGGTCACGGTCACAAGCAGTGCCACCGCGGAAAGCCTTCACCGCATGTTGCCCGCCTCAATGAACGACATGAAAATTGCCAGTCTCAGTCCCGTAACCTCCAATAAGCTCAGCGAACTTGGCTACCCGATTCAGGCAGAGGCAAGTCCCTACACCATCGAGGCATTAGTCGAAGCATTAGTGAAAGCAGAAGAATGATCCCAAAACGTTATCAACAGATGCATCAGTCGCATCCCGAACTGATGGAGGCATACGAATCCTTTGGAAAAGCAGCCAAGGATGCAGGCCCGTTATCTGCAAGAGAAATTGCATTAGTAAAATTAGCCATATCGCTGGGCGCGGGTTTGGAAGGAGCATCTCACTCCCACTGCCGCAAAGCGTTGGAAGCAGGATGCCAACATGAAGACGTAACACATGTTGCCATTCTCACTGCGCCCACTCTGGGATTTCCATCCATGATGCGATCAAAGTCATGGGTTGAGTCGATCATTTCCAAAAAGTCCAATAGTTAGCATCATCATGCAATCTATTCTGGGCGTTGTTCTGTGCGGCGGAATTTCAACTCGCATGGGACGCGATAAATCGACGATTCACCATCAGAATGGCCTGACCTTCCTTGAGCACGCCGTCGAGAGATTGAGTCCCATTTGCGATGAGATCTGCCTTGCGGGCAGATCGGACTCATTGGCCGATCTAGTTGCATTGCCTGACCCGATCCCAAATCAAGGTCCCATCTTTGGTGTCCTGCAGGCCCTTCATTATGCAGCTAGCCAAACAGGCAAAAACAAAAAACATCAGGCATGCCTAATCACACCTGTGGACATGCCACATCTCACCACGGATGATCTTCGCGAACTCCTGCTCAGCTGGCAAATCAAAAACAAGCTCACTTATGCTGTCTGTGGGCCGGAACGAAAAATACAGCCGTTGGTGGGCATCTATCCCCTTCGTCTCCATAACACTATTTCTTTGCACGCAAAATCAGACTCCAGTCTTATGCGTTGGATCAAAAAGCAGGACGCGACTCACGTCACATTGGATGAGGCACATTGCCAAAACATCAATCGGCCTGAAGACCTAACCGGAATCTGACAACAACTCTCCTTCACTGCGTATACTCACGAAGCATGCACGTTTCAGCGACTATTTCATCAACTGCGAAATTGAAATACCCCGGAACCCAACTGACTGAATTGATTCCAACGCGTACACGAACAGTAACGGCGGCGCCCGGTTCAGCTAATTCAAGTGAAGCAGGCTCGGTTTCAATGACCGGATCTTCAATTTCCAATACTAGTAGTTCATCACGTATCCGTTGCGTTACGTCAGTGATGTCTGCATTTGGTCGAACAGCGACGCGTGCGCCTTCACGTGTTGCGTGAGTCAAGGTTTGCTTGACAAGCATCAATCGCCCCACTTCAACCAAGCCAAAAGTAAACAGGATCATTAAGGGTGCAATCATTGCAAATTCCACAGCCGAGCTCCCGCGTCTGCCAAGGAAACAGCGTCTCACCACTAAACTTTTCATCGTGACTCTCCTCATTCATAACGCTCAGGATCGTGACTATTCAACCAGCATTACCGGCGTAAGCAAATGACTTGTTGTGTTGGTACCTGACCAAGCAATTTTAACTCCTCGCCCAATCACCTTTGCAGGTTGCACGACGACTCGTTTTTGACTTTTCTTTCCAGTCAGCTTTACATCCAGAATACGAACACCCTCGAACTTCACGATTGTGAAGGTTGCATTATTCCCTTGACCTGAGACCTCGGTAAAAATCGGTACGATTCGTTTTTTGCCAATCAACGTTGCTAATTCATCTTTAATCCCTGCACTGATCCCTGTATCACCATTGAGATGTAATTCTCCATTTTCGTCAAAGACAAGTGGCTTTCCCAAGTCAACGAAGTCTTTGCGAGAAATTCCGTGCAGTATCTGCCGTGATAAATCGCTTGTGCTGTTGTTGGAGTCTCCGATGTCAATCGTTCCGCGGTTGCCTGGTGCCCCGGTTCCCTTGGGATACAGGTTTGTCTCGAACACACCATCACTTCCACTCACCACTTTGCCGTCTTTCATCTGGTAATTGTCCACGGTGCTGCCGGCAACTGCTGCTTCCCAGCTCTCAAGATCTAGGGCAATGGGCAGAATCCCTCGTGTTTCGAAAACATTGGGAGGTTCAGTGAATCCATCAATTGAATTAAGCATCGCTGCAACAGCAGTCGCTTGCATCGCCTGGCTCCCACGACCTGTCAGAGCCGCAAACAGAAGTGGCAATTCCGCATTTGCACCAGCACCTCGTCGCAGAGTCACACGAACAGCGTTTGTCTCGCTGAGGCTGGCATAGGTCCATCCATTTACAGGATGGTAATTTCCCAGTTCCACATCGTCATGCGTCAACAACGGTGACATGTCTCCGACAACGTTGTTGGCGGCGATGCCATTAGCTGAATTGACAACCAGCGTTGGCAAGGCGTAATCCAAATCCTCCTCTTCGTCCTGATTTGCAAACACCTCCCAACAACCTGCCATGGCATCGGCATCTGCAGACCGCCTCAACTGCGTTTCGGCAACATGGATGTAACCAAAATCGATCGTGATGGCTGTAAGTGTCGCCATCCCAACTAACAGGAACAGCCCGAGAATCGCGGCTGCCCCACGGTGCAATCGCTGTGTTGGCGGCCGGACAACCAACCACTCCAACCAACACTTTTTGGAATTACTGTTCAACATAGCGGATGCTCCAAATGAACACGAAAAAGCAAAGTTCAAAACCGTCAAACTGTGGGAGGCCTAAAGACTTTGATCCACAGCGGCAATTGCAACATGACCATTTGTATAAAACAGCCGAACCGCTTTAAGCGTGATCCGAGAGACCCGATTTTTCCCAAACCCGATGTCCACAGCATCCATGCTTTGCTGATACCGGTAATTCGATAAATTCGGGACCGGACTGGGCACCATGCGCACCAAATAGTCAGGACCACCAAAGCTCCCCCATTCACTACCATGCCCATCACGGATGGCAAACAATGCACGGTTGTCGATTACAGCCATGACACTTGTCCAGCGAATTACATCATTCTTGGTGGCCAGATTCTTTCGGGTTTTGCTGCGAGCTTCATCCACCATTTCGTCATCAGTGACTGAGGCAACATGGAACCCACCGCTGGAGTAATGATCAGCCGCGTGATAATTCAATTGCAGCTGAAAGTAAGTTCCCTCCGAAAGATGACTTGGAGAGGTAAAGAAGGTGATCTGAGGAGAGTTATTCGAGGGATCGGGTTCGTTAACCACCAGTTCCCAATCCTCTTTGACTTTTTAGACGGTTGGCTCCTCTGCCAACAAAGCTTGTCCCTGCAGGTCTCCACACAGACCCAACGCTCCCCCAAACAAGACGCCCACTATCCATGCGAAACTCGGTGCGCGCAGCACGAAACGAACGCGATACATCATCGGAACACTCCCAAACAAACGTGACTTGAGGTCACTTCTTCACTTCAACCGTTCGGCGGTCTGGCGATCCGTCAAAACAACGGACCCATGACTTTGCGTCCCACGCTTACGCGTGGTTTGCCTTTATCGTGGAAAATAAAGTGGATAGCGGGAGAACATTAAAAAGTTGACTAGGCAACCTGAACCCTATGCCAACTTCGCCACGGGGGGGGGGTAATTGTCCTCCATAATCAGTATTCTGATCAGGGAACCTAACCAAGCGTGCGCATGATGTAACGCTTGTACGGATTGTTAGGATTCCTTAAGTTTCGCATCGCTATTGTCCCATCCCACCGCAGTCCTGATCAGAGTGAACACTCAAGTCATGAACTTTGAATTTCCTAACGACGCTTTACTGGCACTTTCTGAAAAGTTGCAGCCTGTCACCACTGAGTCACTTAAGACTTCTCAGCAAGGTCGAGTCTTGGCGAGCAAAGTGATCGCTGATCGGGACAGCCCAGCAGCGGATGTATCCGCTATGGATGGCTACGCCATTCGCATGACGCGGGCGTTTCACACAACAACATTACCCGTCGTCGGTGAATCTGCCGCGGGCTCGCCAGCGCCAGAGATGCCGTCAGCTGGTGTTTTACGGATTTTCACCGGTGCGATTGTGCCACCAGACTGTGATGCTGTCATCAAACGTGAAGATACGGAAGAATTGGGCTCGGAGGTACGACTCAAGTTGGAACCAACTGAAATAACCGAAGGGCAGCATATCCGTCGTGCCGGCGAAAATGCTCTGGAAGGCTCAACCGTCCTCGAACCCGGCATTGAGATCAATGGCGCCCACAAAGCCACCATGGCTAACTTTGGATGCTCAACAGTTGATGTTTTCCGGCCCGTTCGGGTCACCATTCTGACCACGGGAGATGAGGTCGGGAACTTTCAACAAGAAGCTCCCATGCCATGGCAACTGCGGAACAGTAATCGCGAAGCAATCGCAACGCTACTCACCGCACACAACTGGATCTCTATCGTCTCAGTCGAACACTGCATCGATGACCAAACACAACTTCACGATACGCTTACTGACCACCTGAATACCTCAGATGCCATCCTGATGACCGGCGGGGTATCCATGGGAGACTATGACTATGTTCCCGACGTGATCAAGGATTTGGGTGGAGAGATTGTTTTCCACGGCTTACCGATCCGCCCGGGTAAGCCCGTCTTGGGCGCCACAACGAAGAATGGAAAACTATTGTTGGGACTACCAGGCAATCCAGTCAGCGCTACGATAGGATGCCAAAGACTCGGCATACCTCTACTTGCATCCATGGCGGGAAAAAAGAACTGGCTTCCTAAAATGCCTGTGGTACGACTGAAAAATGGGGGTCAAAAATCCATACCGTTGACGTGGCTACGCTTGGTAAAATTAGTGGACAATGGAGTGGCCGAACCAGTCATCACACAAGGGTCAGGAGACTTGGTCTCCCTTGGCAATAGTGATGGATTTATCGAGGTTCCTCCTTTTGAGACTGGTGAAGGTCCTTGGCCATTTCATGCGTGGTAAGCCAAAGATGACTACCCACAGGCGAATGCTGAAACAAAAAAAACCACCTGATCACAGTGTCGTCTCCGATAGAAAAACGTTTTCCACTGCTACACGCTTTGGCTCGCGGAATTAGCAAATAGCGTTTTCAAAACCACCTTGATCTAGCCAGTTTGCTAGCGAGGCATTTGCTCACGGTAACCCAATAGTTATGACGCCGGATTCCATCAATCCCTATCGGCCAACCGTCGCGGTATCTGAGAAAAACGCAGATGCGGAATCCGAGATACAATTCCGCCTAACGCAACGTCTTCTTCGCCATGGTGAAGCGAAGTATCTCATCCAATCCAACTCGACCCGTTTAATGCTCGGTTCGTTGTTGATCATCACAACAAGTACTGCGATTTTCATCGTTTCCATGTACTTCGGTTCGCTTTCGTTCTTCACTGCACTGATCGTGACCATGGTTGCAGCGAGCACTGCCTACTTGGCCTTGGTGCATCATAAAAAAATTGAAATTCGCCAAAACCTGAAACGATATGGAATGGAAGATGGAGCGGTATGCTCGGTCACGATGAATGAAGACGCTGTCATCATCAATACTCCTGCGAGCACTTTTCATTGGCCCACCGGCAAACTGAGGACCTATAAAACACAGAAAGGTCTGCTGCTCATTCCACGAGAGCCTATTTTCATGATCATTCCGAAGTTGAATGAATCTACACGTGCCGAATTTAAAGAGTTAGTCAAAGCAATCAAAAGCCAGACCCGCTAATCATCAAAGAAACTACCACGATCATGGACTAGCTGGCCGTTAGTCTTCAGAAACGCAGCGTTAAGCAAGAATATCAGTGGCAATATTTCCATGAACATCTGTCAGACGAAAATCACGGCCCGCGTACCGATACGTCAATTGCTCATGATCGAGTCCCATGAGATGCAGAATGGTTGCGTGCCAGTCATGGATGTGGCACTTGTTCTCGATGGCTTCGTAACCATGCTCATCCGTTGCTCCATAGCTATAACCACCCTTCACACCTCCGCCGGCCATCCATGTCGTATAGCCTTTGTTGTTGTGATTACGACCATCCCCGCCCTGCGCCGCCGGTGTCCGTCCAAATTCTCCACCCCAAATCACCAGAGTGTCCTTTAATAAGCCGCGCTGTTTCAAATCGCGTAAGAGTCCTGCAATGGGCAGATCACAAGCTTCAGCACGAGCCTTGTGATCGGTTGTCAAATTCACATGCTGATCCCAATTGCCGTGCGTGATCTCAACGAATCGCACCCCCGCCTCCACAAAGCGTCGTGCCAACAGGCATTGCTTGCCAAAATTGGACGTTGCGGTTTGATTGACTCCGTACATGGCGAGCGTCTTTTCGCTCTCCCCCGAGGTGTCCATTAACTCCGGCATTGCATCCTGCATTCGAAATGCAAGTTCGTAGGATTCGATCACACCCTCAACGCCTGGATGATATTGCTCACGTTGCAACTTTCCCCGATTCAATGACTGGATATAATCCAATTGCCTTCGTTGCTGGTTATCGGAGAGCTTTGGATTTTTGATATCAGGAATAGATTCACCGCCCCCCTCTCTCGAGAAACGCGGGATACTGCGTCCGCTGCGGCCGACCTTGGTACCACCATAAATGGCCGGCAAAAACGAACTGCCATAGTTCCGAGAGGTTCCTGATGGCGGACTCAGTGATACAAATCCAGGCAAACTATTGTTTTCTGTTCCGAGACCATAGAGCGTCCAAGCGCCCAATGAGGGGCGAATGAACTGCGCTGTTCCTGTGTGCATCTGCGTCATGGCGCCCGGGTGCACTGGCTGATCACATTGCATGGAGCGGATCAGGCAGAGGTCATCGGCCTGTTTTGCGACCTCTGGAAAAACATCGGAAATCCACAATCCACTATCACCTCGTTGCCGGAATTGCCAAGGTGACTTGAGCAACGAACCACCATATTTACCGCGTTTCCCATGATCCTTGGCCAACTGTGGTTTGTAGTCGAAGGTATCAACATGGGAGGGTCCTCCCTGCATGCACAGAAAAATCACCCGTTTGGCTCGCGGAGCAAAGTGCGGTGATTTCGGTGAGAGCGGATTAAGATCGACTGCTCCCTCCGCCTTTGCACGGTTTGCCAAACCAGCGAAAGCAAGATAGCCAAATCCGGCAGAAACAGTTTTCAGCAAATTTCGACGAGAATGCATGAGAATGATCCAAAGGCGTTTCCAGAAAAGGGCTTTTACGCGAGCCCTCAAAGTAGCATCAGTCGATGTAACGAAATTCGGCAGATGCAAATAAACTCTGACACAGGATCGATAGAGTGGAATCACTCAAAGAACGTGTCTGACCCCCGTACGATCTCACAAGTCCCTCGGTTGCCCGACGTTCACCCGACGTAGGCGACCGTCCATAAGCAAGCACGAACATGAATTCAATTTGATCGTTCACATTTCCACCGCTACGTTTCACACGGTTCGCGAATCCATTACTTTGCCGAATCACAAAAGGATTATTCATCATGTACAACGCCTGATTCGCTGTGTTGGATGCCTCCCGCACACCGGTCACTGTGCTGGCATCAGCGAAGTCAAAGACATCCAACGAACGTGGCGTCTGATCACGAACGATTGGCAAATAAACACTGCGGTACTTCGCATTTTCCATATCCAGCCCACCACCGATCTGGGCAGTTGCTTCACGCACAGCAGACTCAAACATTGCCTTTTGGCTGCTTGTCGCTCCTTCCATGCTAAGCCGCCCACTACGCTGCCCCATGGGCAGATTCCCACGGCCCCGCTGAACACCATTTCGCGAATTGGAATTCATTTGTCGCTCCCGCGATCCTAAACCAGGTCGCCCCATTCCTTTGCGGAAATCATTCGACCGAATATTCCCACGCGAATTCGAGCGACTTCCATTGCCACCCGCCGCAGATCGGTTCTCCCGCTGTAAAGCGTCCATCACATTTTTCTTTGCCAACTCAACCACTTCCCTGGCTTTTGCTCTCGAATCGCCAAGCGAGCCATCTCGGACTCGTACATAGCCAGCCTTCGCCACCTCGGAACCTCGCGGACGCTCCACATCAATCTCTCCACTGATGCTCAGCATCGCATCACGTATCGCCTCCGCATCAAGTCGGCGAGGATTGGCACGCCACAACAGGGCATTCTCTGGATCATACTCATGGTGACGAGCATCGTAGGCGGTGCTCATCCGGTAAACACGTGAAGTTGCGATCTGACGTATCAACCCTTTGACGGACCAACCAGATTCCATGAATTCCACCGCCAAATGATCAAGCAAGGCGGGATGACTGGGCGGCTGTCCCGTGACACCAAAATTCTCGGTCGAAGTCACGATACCCTGGCCAATCATGTGTTGCCAAATGCGATTGACCATCACCCGCGCCGTCAGTGGATTCTGATCACTGCCCAGCCAGTTCGCAAACTCAAGGCGACCACTCGATCCACCCTCAATGCGGACAGGTGTGGAACACAATACCTGCGGAAATCCCCGAGAAACGGTTTGTGCAGGCTGATCAATTTCACCACGTACCAGAAGCTTCACATCCAACGGTTTACTATTCTCCTGCACCCCCATGCAATAACTGTGTGGATCTCCATTTTCGTCGACCACAGCGAGCTTCGTGGACAACGTTGCCAGACGGTTCGCAGTCCTCAATCGATTCCGCACGGCATCTTGAGCTTCAATTTTTCCCGATGCCCGATCCCGGCGTGACTGAGACGCCTCTTCCATGGTGGAAGTGATCTCTGAACGAAGCTCCGCTAATTCCGTGGAGGTATAGCTTGGGTCGTAAGGGTTGGGATCATCAATTGGCAACAGCAGTAAACTGCTGTTTCTTCTCGCCTGTGCAGTGCTAAAGGTTCCAAATTCGGATGGTGGTGACCCCCAATAGGTAGTCGAATTGGCAAACACACCAGCCAGTGCGTAATAATCGGTTTGTGGAATCGCATCGAATTTATGATCATGGCAACGTGCACATGCCACCGAAGTCCCCAGAAAAACTCTTGTGGTGGCATCAATCTGTTCGTCAACCTGATCAGCCGCGAACTGAACCCTATTCCGCTCATTCAAGTTCTTCGGCCCCATCGCCAGAAAAGTTGTGGCAACAAGATTTGAAGCCCACTGCTCATCACTCTTGGCTGGTAACAAATCTCCTGCTACCTGCTCCCTGACAAACTGGTTGAATGGTTTATCTTCATTAAATGAGTCGATGACATAATCGCGAAAGCGCCACGCATGGGGATAGGTCTGATTCACCTCACGGCCGGTGGACTCAGCAAAACGGGCTACATCAAGCCAGTGTCGTCCCCATCGCTCACCAAATTGTTTGTATCTCAAAAGGTTATCAACAACGTGCTCGATCGCCTGCTCCGGACTCGACTGCCATTTCGCCTCAAAGTATTCGACTTGCTGGGGCGTCGGTGGCAAACCGATCAGATCAAAACAAAGCCGACGCAAGACCCGATATGCCTCTGCATCTTGAGCAGGCTCAATACCTGCCTGCTCCAAATCGGCAAGAATGAAACGATCAATGGATGTTACTGGCCACTCATCATTATTGACGCGTGGGGGTTGTTGCTGCCGAGGCTCTTGATAGGCCCAAAACGTGTCACGGGCGTTGTCAATGTCTTCGGTGGTGATTGTGGATTGGATCTTCGAAACCTTATTGGCACGAGGATCTGGGGCCCCCATCTCAATCCACTCCCGAAAATCACTGATAACACTATCCGAAAGTTTTCGCTTTGGCGGCATGACAAAATCTTCATGCACCATCGCATTGAAAAGCAGGCTCTCCTCAAGATTACCTGGCACAATCGCGGGACCACTGCTACCCCCGATCAACATGAGTTCCTTCGTATCAAGCCGCAGACCGCCGCGAACATTTCCGGATTGATTCGAGTGACATCCGTAACACTCCCTGATCAGCACGGGACGAATTTTAGTCTCAAAAAACTTAAGCTGATCAGGTGTCAATTGCTGTGCATAAGTCGGCACCACAGTGATTGCGGCAAGAATCAACAGCACTGGGCGTAAGGAAATCATGGCTGGCATCCAAAATGATCGGCCTGAGACAGACAGGGGGTCCATTGAAAGGTACCTCAGAATAGCGGACGAGGACGACCTCATTGTGATGAGTTCGATTCTGGGCGGGTCCCACCAGGACGTTGCCCTTTTGCTGGGTCACCACTTTGACGTCGATCACGCTGTTTTGGAAACTTAGCAGAGGGTCGCCCCTGAGGGTTGTCCAACTTACCGGAAGAAGCGTCTGTTAATTTCGGCTCATTCGGACGCCCATTCAAGGATTGATCACGGCTACTTCCGGCTCCCAAACCTCGCCGATCAGCCTTCGCTCTGCCCTGACCAGCTCTGCTTTGGCCAGCTCTGCTTTGGCCATTGCTGGCTGGTTGTAACCGATCCCTCATCCCGCCAAACATCGCGGTTAGCTCCCGTATATTCAGCATTCCATCGCCATCAGTGTCAAACTCTGACAGCATTTTCGATGCAATATCTGCAGGTTCTCTCGCGGGTGCCCCCCCGTTTTTACGATCTGATAGGCGGCCTTCCCCTCGTTGAGGCTTTTCAAGGGCGTACACCATCGGAGCCAAAAGTCCGATGACCAAGCATGCTGATGCCGTTATGCAAATCTTCATTAGATGACTCTTTTGTTCCGAAAAATTGTTTTGACTGACCAGCCCCGCATTGGTGAAACGGGAGGGGAGCCCCATTGAGGACTGAGAATCGTCAACTTTCTCATAAATATCAGTTCCTCGGATAATCGAGGGCACTTAGTGCAACTTAAGGCCGAAACCTGCCCCAATCTCGCGGTATTAAATCAGAAGCGGATCTGCCTGTCTTTTCTTCGAATCCCTGATGGCACCTTCTATGTCCGATACCTCAATTAGCGTCGAAACTGAGCTCACGGCACGAATGAGACAGGGAAGCGAGGATGCTCTCGCGACCATTTTTGCTGACTACCGTGAACGCCTTCGCCGCATCATCCAATTTCGCATTGACTACCGAATTGCAGCGAGAGTTTCAGATTCAGATATTTTGCAGGATACTTACATTGCCGCAGCAAAACGGCTCCCACACTTTTCACACCAAACAGAAATGTCTGCATTTCTCTGGCTTCGTCTACTGGCGAAACAACAGCTAGTGGATATCCATCGGCAGCATTTAATGGCAGAGAAAAGAGATGCCCGAAAAGAGATGGGGCTCCAGCCCTACCAGGCATCCGCGCAGACTTCCATGGCTCTGGCTGTCCAGTTGGCTGGATCAATCACCGCTGCCAGTGAAGTTGTCGCACGGGCTGAAACAATCGCCCTTTTGGAGTCATCGTTGAATGAAATGGATGAGACCGATCGTGAAGTGATTGCGCTGCGACACTTTGAAGAATTAACAAATATTGAAACTGCCAGTGTTTTGAATCTGCAACCCTCGGCAGCGAGTAAACGCTACCTCAGGGCAATGAGTCGTCTTTCTCAACTGATGTCCAAATTTGAGGACTCACAACCTGGAGGCGAAGCATGACACTCGATGATCAGACTCCCCATGACAGCAAAGTAAAACCAGATCAATCGCCGGCTCCAACCAAGGCGGACCACTTCAATCTCGATAAAATTGGAGAACAGTTCACCGAAGCGATACGAGGAGGTGCCTACCCGAACATGGATGTGTACCTAAAAATGTATCCAGAGAATGCCGATGAAATACGTGAACTACTGGAATCCATCTCACTCATCGAGACATTCAAGCAGTCAAAGCATGCGGTATCTGATCCATCCGCAAGGCACACCACTTTTACAGAACTCGACGATTACAAAATCATTCGTGAAATTGGGCGTGGAGGGATGGGTATCGTATTTGAAGCTATCCATGAACCACTCAGCCGCAAAGTAGCGATCAAAGTACTGGCAAATAATCTTCTTGGTGAATCCAAGCATCTGATAAGGTTTCGTCGAGAGGCACGCGCCGCTGCGAAACTGCGACACACGAACATTGTTCCTGTGTTCGGTGTGGGCACGAGTGGTGAGCATCACTACTACGTCATGGACTACATCGATGGGATGAGCTTGCATCAATGGCTGACGTCTCTCGACCAAGATCGTTCCCCCGCCGCTCCAACCGTCGACTTTTACTCTGCCAACACATTTTCTGGCGCAAACACTGACGAAGCAATTGCAGAAGATGCTTTACAACAACCTGGTGTAGACCCATCAACGGTTCAAGACACGCAAAGGTACCAGCGTTGGGTTGCAGGCTTGGGCATATCTGCAGCTGATGCATTGCACTACGCGCACTCACAGGGCGTGTTACATCGTGACATCAAACCTGCAAACCTGCTGCTCGACAGAAGTAACACACTCTGGATTGCTGATTTTGGCTTAGCAAAACTTGCCGAGCAAAATGCGGTCACAGCAACGGGCGACATCGTCGGCACTCCTCAATACATGCCACCTGAGTCATTTGAAGGTGAATATGACATACGTAGTGAGGTCTACGCTCTGGGGCTAACACTCTATGAGCTTCTAACCCTAAAGCCGGCCATTGAAGGCAATGGCACGGCAGACATTATCCGCAAAGCCACCCGTGGTGTGACGGTACGACCTCGTAAATTAAATCACGACATTGCGCAAGACTTGGAAACAATTCTACTGAAGGCTTTGTCGCATGATCCGGAGGATCGCTACACAAACGCTGAAGAACTGCGGGAGGACCTGCATTGTTTTCTAACAGATCGTCCCATTGCGGCTCGAAAAACCAATCCCGTAGAACGGATGATTCGCTGGTCCCGTCGTGAGCCCAAAGTTGCTGCCCTCACGATTACTACTTTCTTATTACTGGGCGCTCTTGCCGGTGTCTCCGCAGTTGGCTTCTGGCAGACCAAGCAGGCACTTAACCGAGCAAAGGTCTCCGAACAAGATTCGATTAAGTCACTTGCATTAGAAACGGCTGCAAAAAATGAAGCAGATGGACAAAAAGTACTTGCAGAGAAAAACCTGCAGGTCGCCGTGAAAGCACTCAATGAAGTGATGAAGAACATATCCCGCCGTGGAATTGAAACAGGTGCGGAATTTCTGGCAGAAGTGACCGATACAACCTCTCCAAATGTCTCCGCCGAAGATGCCGAGTTGCTTAATTCTCTACTGGGCTTCTTTGATGAACTGGGGCGTAACAACAGCAAGGATCTACTTGCTGAGTCAGCGATTGCAGCCAAATATGCGGGGGAGATTTGCATGAGGCTGGGTGACTTACACAAAGCAGAACGAGCCTTCAGTGAATCGCTTAACAGAACTCGCGAACTCTCAGCATGTGACCCGGACGAAACAGCACATATCGTTGCACAAGCTGCCATTCTGAATAAATTGGCCCTCATCACCGGTCTGCGTGGAAGACTTAAACAAGCAGACGCCATCTTTTTCAGAACCAAACGTTTATTGCAATCTTGCCCTGATGTCATGGCCACTGCAGAAGGACGTTTCCAATATGCGATTGCACACCGCCTGGTGGCATCACATGTAACACGGATTGGAGTTGATGAACCAAGTCCAAACCAGGGCGCAGGTCGGACTTGGCTAGCACGAAGAGTGCGTCTGACCGAACCCAAGCCAGGGATCGACAGTGCCAATGCCGTGCTTCGAGAAGCCATTGACGTCTTAACCAGATTAACCAACGAACACCCTGAGAATCAGCACTATCAAGTAGAACTTGCAAGAGCCTATCGAGACAAGGCAGTGACCGCTTCACTTGCCAGACGCCGGACCGAAGCAGAAAATTCAATTCAGCGATCAATCGCTTTATTTCGCGAATTGCTTTCTGCAAATCCCACCTTGGATGCGGTCCGATACGAGCTTGCATTAACGCTCTGCAGCACTGCAACTTTCAACATGGATCAGGTCCGCCGATCAGTTGAGGCACATGAACTGTGCCAAAAACTGTTGGAAACGTCACCCGACCTTCCTCATGTAAAGGCACTGTATGCTTCCATACTAGCCAATCTCGCCGAACGTCAAATGCGACTCGCAAAATATAAAACTGCCGAAGATACATGGAAAGAAGTTCTTCAAATCTATGAGTCCCTGATCCAAACCTCACCCAATGTTCTCCTTTACAAACGTCGTCATAGCGACACGTTTGAATCGCTTGCGGAATTGAAAGGGAAACAGGGCGACCGCAATGCTGCACAGGCGTATCTGGAACAAGCCATCGAAGGTCTGCGACGCGCCATCAAACGCAGCCCTGACTCACCTGTGATGCGTCTGCAACTGAATCGATTGATGCAACGTGCACGCCGCCAAGCCAATGCAGAAAAAACAACCGTGCCCGAACGTGTGGATGAAGAATAAAGGCCACCTGCCCGAGGTTATTTCCAGCCTGCCATCCTTCGAGATCGCCGTGATCGCCACCTGCACAAGATGAAAGTCATGTGCCATGCCCACGAACTCGCCCGAATCAGTAGCAAGTGTGAACACCTGCTGAGCTAGCTAGCGAAACCAGAATCCAAGGATATCCTCCACACACTCTTCTTCCAGCATTTCATGCGCGACCAACTCATCGGCCAGTGCCGCAATGGCGGCCCAAACTCGCTCCAGCTGCACCTGTCGCCTCAGCTCGGCCATGATATTTTCCAAGGCCGCCATGCGTTGCTTCTCATCAGCCCACATTGGTGTCGCTGTTCGCCAAGCCTGCTCCCAGTCATGCTTCCAGGGTCCGTAAAACGCGGGGTGAAAGGGTTCGTCTCGATAGACCATCTCGACTACTGGACCGGCGAGTATCGTTAAGATCTCTCGTTTTCGCTGCCAGTCAAGATCAGGATCAACCCGCCCCCACTCAATCCGACACTCCCCAAAACGAGCTGGTAGCCAATCATCTGCTTCACCACCAAGCTGCATCCCCTGGATTGTTCCACCCAAAGCATAGGCAATCACTGCATGCCCAGACTCATGATAGGCAGTGAGCGTTTCATCATCCATCACTTTGTTGTCACCTGTGCTAAACTGCGTTTACCTGACAACATATTGAAAGTAAGACTCAACGAAAACCTCGCACAATACAGAAGAGCGACCAAGATGAAAGCGATGTTACTGACCGCATACGAAGAAATGGAAGTCACAGAGGTTAATGAGCCTGAAGTGGGACCAGATGATGTCCTAGTTCAGGTGGAAGCTTGTGGCATTTGCGGCAGTGACATCCACGGATTTGACGGTAGCACTGGTCGACGGATCCCACCCCTCGTCATGGGCCACGAGGCATCAGGAATTGTCGTGGGCACCGGTTCGAATGTATCAGATCTCCCCGATGGTACCCGCGTCACCTTTGATTCCATGGTTTCATGCGGACAATGTGACTTTTGCCGACAAGGAAGTGGAAATCTCTGCGACAACCGTATGGTACTCGGGGTCTCATGCGAAGAGTACCGCCGGCATGGTGCGTTTGCTGAGCGAATCAGTGTGCCACGAAGGATTGTCTACCAACTACCGGATAGCTTGCCATTTGAAGAAGCTGCGCTTGTTGAAGCTGTTTCCGTAGCAGTTCACGCCGCTAACGTCACTCCGATCTCCCTCGGTGACACAGCTGTTGTTGTTGGCGCGGGCATGATCGGTTTATTGACTCTACAAGCAGCTCGCGCTGCGGGCGCTTCACGTGTCATCGCAATTGACTTGAATGAAAAACGCCTCGAGGTCGCAAGACAACTCGGCGCCGACGAAATCATACGGGGTGACCAGTGCAATGCTGCTGAGGCGATCAGAAAATTGACGAACGGCCGAGGTGCCGATGTTGCATTTGAAGTTGTTGGTGCGACACCGACTGTCCAAACAGCGATCGAATGTGTGCGCAAGGGCGGCAACGTGACACTGGTGGGTAACGTCTCGCCAACCATCGACTTGCCGCTGCAATCGGTCGTGACCAGGGAAATCTCGCTCCATGGCACCTGTGGTTGCAACGGCGAATACCCTCAATGCATCGATTTAATGAATCGAGGCATCATCAATGTCAAACCGCTAATCACCGCAACGATTCCACTTAGCGACGGCCCCAAATGGTTTGAGAGACTTCATGCAGGTGACCCGAATCAGATGAAAGTAGTTGTGCAACCTCGGAAAACTTAATCTTATTACCTGTCCAATTAGACACGAACGGCCAGCTGCATTGGTCAGGCTAAGATGATTCAGCTTCAGACGTAACTAGGACGACACTGCTGTTTCCCGATTGAAAAATGATGTCATCCATGAAGCTTGTCATCAAGACAAAACCACGGCACTGCTCGATTTCAAACGATTCCGAAGTCCCTGGTGCTGGCGTCAATCGTGTCAATCGACCTGGGCCATCATGTGAAATGAAAAAACGAGTGTCGACAGTGCTGACGGAAACTCTTAACAGCACCTTTCGTTCGCAGTATGGTTTTTGTGCTGCTCGCTCTCGTAGCTCGTCATGGTTAGATTCGTCCCCTGCGAACATGCGACTGACGACTGTGTCCTCATTCTTGATCTCCAGATTGCCATAGCACATTGCATTGAAGAGAGCGCTCGAGAGCGCTGCCCCAACGCGAATCCTCTGAACAGTGGAAAGGCCCGTGGCGGCCGCTAATGTCTGCATGACATACAGCACCGTAGGCTCGATCGCCGCGATGTCATTCTGTAATTCAACGCTGAATTCCGGACTTTGCAAATGCCCTGAAAAATCTCGAAAGATTGCGTTGACCTCAGCCATCGCCAAGGTTTGACGCACCACATGATTCAGCAATTTCTGCAAGGAATTTTTTGGCACGAAGTTCACTGCGCCAACCGCCAGAGCATCAACAGCTAAGCCCTCCGAACCTCTCGCTGTCACAACAATACAGGGCAAAGCTGAATCTTCTCTAACAACCTTCTCAATCAATTCGCAGCCATTCAACTCTGGCATGCGTAAATCGGTTACCAACAAATCAGGTCGCGACGCCTGAATCGCCTCCCATGCCAACTGTCCATCCACCACGCACTCAACACGATGCCCGTCCTGCTCCAATAAAGAACGCATTAACGCTGTATGAGTGGAACTATCTTCGGCCAGCAGAATTGTCGCCATGGAATTGCTTTACCTTGCCCTTCTCGCCCTACTTAGCAATATGATCATATTGCCGAGTTATTTTGTACAACATACTGTACAGGCTGTGGTGTTTCGGCCCCTCTTTTAAAGGTGCAATGCAGCATTGCACGCTCCCTAACAGTTGCCACAATATTCGTGCGGATCAGGCTTACTTTTTACTATTCACCCAAACACCTTCCAACTGTTAAACCAAACCCACAGTGACGGCACTTTGATTGCTCAGAACAGCGTATCTCGCCACAATCATCAATATTTGGCATCCATCATCCACAATCCACCAATTAAAACGGGGCATCCGACTCGAGCCCAAAGTACTGCATACGCTTGACAAAAAGCAAAAGCAACAAAAACATACTCCTCACGACAACATTCAATTCTTCAGAGCCCCTTGATGCCGTACTTCCGTGTCCATGACAGCCACAAATTAGTCCTGACTAATTTTAAAGTCATGTTCACGTCATTTACCGAGACAAACAACTTCACCAAAATCAAACGCTACAAGGCGTACTTTCTGTTGAAGCAAGCTGACACGCAAGTCCATTTCACTGTTCGAAACCCCTATCAAAAAACGATTTCGCTTTACAAAGACAAGTTTCAATTCACACCACTGAATGCTGATCTGACGAAACCTGTCAAATGGGAGAAACCACAGCGAATTTTCTTTCCCATCATGGGGTTGTCCACCAAGCGAGACAGCGATCAAAAGATTCAAGAAGCACTGATCAACACGCCATTTGACGAATTCGTTGAACTATTGAACAAGTGCTATTGGCTTGATGAGCACACCCAACCTCAGCATTGGATTCTTGATCACCCGCGATATCTTCTTTTCAAAAAACTACACGTGAATCAGAAGCGACTCACCATTTACAAAATGGATGAGGCCGGGGAACTCGACGCCTTTGCAACGTCAACTGGATTTGACAATAACAACCACGCCAATAGCACTGCTGAGATTACTACCCCGAAAGCATTCAGTCCCGAATCAATCAGGACTATCAACAACATCTACAAGAAAGACTTTGCCGAATACGGCTACCAGATGCGTTAGATGCAAAAACCACCAGAACGTACAAGTGACAAAAGTGGATCGAGAAATCGGTCACCCCGTTCATTTGTGCAGCGTCGAACGACACATATTCACAAAGCTTTCTGTTCAGAGAAACCGACGACTTCAGACTCAAGGAAGTAACCCACTCCGGACTGACGTAGACAGTCAATCTGTGACTGAGACGTGGGCGTCGAAGCTATTTCCTGACCATCTTGATGGGCAATAAAATCGGCTGGTCTGTCACCAGATCCTGCACCGTGAATTTGATCATGCCGAGCTTTTATGAAGTCAGAAATTGATCGAGGTGTTGAACGCGTCGTGGAGGAAACCTGCAGCATCTTACGTACCCCATTCAAACGCTCCAATGAAACCAAAGCGGTTTGCCTCGCCAAATCTTGATTCTTTGCAGTGACTAGCTCAGCCAGCGTCATCACCTCAACTTCCAACTTTGCCAACTCATCCAACAAACGTTCCTCAGACTCACTCTGGTTCGTTTGCAACCTCTTCTGATCAAATTTCCGGCTCAACCGTGGCGGATTCTGCTGGCCGCCAGAACGTTCATTTTCATCATGACAAGCAAGCGTCTCTGTTCGGTCCACTTGAATGGTGCGCGGTGCCTCGATCCCAAGTTGCACTTTTGACTTTTTCAATTGGATGACCCGAACACAGACATTTAGATCGCGGAATTCTATCGACTCGCCTTCTTTCCTTGACAACACCAACATTTGCACGCCTCCCGATTAACAGACCTAGCCAACGCAAGACAACCTAACGCTGCTAGATACTAAACACAAGTTCAGTGTTTGTGTTTTTTTTGCGTGAATTGCAAGCAATGCAGCTAAGTCCGTTCACCATTCACCCAAGGGGTGATCTCAATCGCGAGTCCTACAGTGATCATCAAAGGGAGAGATCATCTGCAGTCTTTTTTCATACTCTACGCGGCAGTGAATATCGACAATCGGCACTGGGTGGCGATTCCTTTTCAGCAAGAAGCCTCATTCAGGGATGCTTCTCGAACCAGGCGATGGTTGCGGAAGCAATGCCCTCATGTCCGCCGTCAAAAATAGTCAGGCGAGCTTTTCCACTGTGACGTCGCAAAAAATACTTTCGATTGAAAGTTGGATCAAAGCCTTCATCACCTGCCCTCGCTGGTTCCAACTTTCCAGGCCGTGACAATTGCGATATTTCGATCTCAGTCACTGGCTGGTCACCCCTGGCTTCCGCGATTCGATTAAAGACTTTGATGGAATGGCTGATAGGCACACTTCCTTCATGCCCATCTTTGAGCCCAGCGCTGATGTCAATCGCGACGTCACGTGCATCTGCCGCATAAGTGATGGGACTGCGATTTTGATACTGCGCATCGACCTGCAACGAGTCACCGGGAGCCCCACCACAACACTGTTCGATCATTTTACCGTAGCGCGTATCACGGTGCCGCGCATGCCATTTCGCAAGATCACTAATCCCCACCCATGCGCTAGCAGCTCGCCACAACTTGGGATGTCTTGCAGCCATGAGCATTGTCATATGGCCGCCACCCGATGTCCCTGTCAAATAAATCCTGTCTGCGTCGACTTGGTAGTGCTCAGCAACCCACGAAATCGCATCAAGAATATCCTGCTGAGCCAACCTTGATCCACATGCTTGCGAGCTACGATTGGCACCGCGAAAATTAGGAAACAGATAAATCCAACCCCTGCCATGCACGAGTTTCTCGAGTTCATTACGCTGCGATAAATCCGCGCTCCAAGAATGAAGGCTGACCACCAAAGGAACAGGCTTATGCAACTGTTTGCCGGAGGAGGGAGCAATCAGAATCGCTTCCTGAATACTATCGTCCATTGAGCTTTTGAATTGAATTCGCTCGCGTTGCATCACCACCCGTGACTCCTCCGCGCACACTTCAGTCCTGATTGAGACTGCAGATATTAAAATCGCCAATAAAAAGCCGAAGCCCAAAATACGGATCATAGAATTGGCCCATTCAAATAAGAATATTTTCGTTGCAACGACAGCAAATCGAACACCACCTCGCAGCCTCGACCAAGCCATGCGTCACGGCCGAGCATGGAGTCAACTCCAGAGACTTTGTGTAGCTCTGAGTTTATACCAAGACAAGGAAGCCGAGAGCATCAAAAGCATTGACAGAAGCTTTCAAGCCAGCCTCAACACTTCATCATGTTCCCCGTGAGCACATCACACTTCGTCAAACCAGTCTCAAAAATGACGTGTTTTTGAATTCTGCCCCTCTCATTTTCGGATTTTTAACGGACGGAAACGCTATTTGCATTTATCACCGCGTGATTATGGGTAACTACTACAATGCTCTCCAACACTCACTTTCGTAAGCCAGACTCGGCAGTCATACTCTTTGAACGGAATCAAGTTGGGAAAGTTTAGGAGCGGTTAATGTGCGGAATAACGGGAGCAGTCTGGAGCGACCAGAGACAATCCATCGCTCCCGAAGTGCTGACCAGAATGACCAATGCCATCTCGCATCGTGGTCCTGACGATTCCCAGACCTGGATCGACACATCCCAACGGGACGCTTATGGAAATTCCATCGGTGTCGCTCTTGGTTTTCGACGCCTCAGCATCATTGATCTTGCGGGTGCGCGGCAACCGATGTCCAACGAAGACGACACCGTTCACATGGTGTTCAATGGCGAGATCTATAACTACCAAACCCTCCGCAGAAGACTGGAGGGTCGCGGACACCAATTCGCCACAGATGGGGATGGTGAATCGATTCTGCATCTCTACGAGGACTATGGTGCAGACTGCTTCAACCATCTCAATGGCATGTTTGCAATTGGCATCTGGGATGCGAAACGATCGCGATGTGTGCTGGCACGCGATCGCGTTGGACAAAAACCTCTCTATTATGCGGTCAAAGACAACCGACTTGTTTTCGGTAGCGAATTGAAATCGCTGGCGGCTGTTGAAGGGATCTGTGAGGAAATCGACCCCGCAGCGATTGATGAATTCTTGACTTATCAATACGTCCCTCATCCCGGAACCATCTGGAAAGGTGTTCGAAAACTGGCACCGGGGCACATGGCCATCTATGAAAATGGCCAATTGGCTGTCCATCGCTACTGGGATTTTGATCCTTCCGTAGAAAAACCGATTGACGGGGAAACTGCCTGCGAGCACCTCCGGGAACTGTTGACCGATTCTGTAAAAATACGAATGCAAAGTGATGTGCCACTGGGTGCATTCCTGTCGGGAGGAATCGATTCATCATTGATAACTGCGATTGCTAACGAGCACTGTGATTCATCGATCCGCACATTCAGCATCGGCTTTCCTGTTGCAGATTTTGACGAGACTGCTTACGCAGCTGAGGTTGCCAACCACCTCGGAACCCAACACCAAAGATTTGAGGTGATGCCCAGTGGGGTGGATGTAATCGACAAACTGGTATGGCATTACGACGAACCATTTGGTGATTCATCAGCTGTTCCAACGTGGTACCTCTCGGAACTCACAAAATCTGAAGTCACCGTGGCTCTCTCCGGTGACGGTGGGGATGAATTGTTTGCTGGATACGAGCGTTACCGTGCCTTATGGCTGAGCAATAAACTTCGAAGCCTATTGCCGGTTCACAAAATCCCAGGACTACAACTGATTCAAAAACTTCCTGACTCGAATCGCAGGAAATCGTTAGTGCGGCGTGGCAAGCGTTTTCTAGAAGCGCTAGACCAACCACCTGCAAGACGGTATTTGAACTGGCTCCAGATTTTCCCTGAATCGTTAAGAGCTTCGATCTACACCGACAGTTTCCTCGAAGCATTGCCGGGTGATGATCCCTTTGACTTCCTAGACTCAGCATGGACACGTAGTGCGGGCCGAGATTTGGTCACGCGCGCCTCCACTGCGGATATCCTCTCCTACCTACCCTGTGACCTTTGCACCAAAGTCGACATTGCATCCATGGCTCACGGCTTAGAAGTGCGACAACCGCTACTGGACCACCGAATTGTCGAGTTTGCTGCCTCACTGCCTGTGGATCTGAAATTTCGTGGAAAGCGAGGCAAGCTAATTCTGCAGGATACATTCGGATCAATGATTCCCAAATCGATTTTCACACGAAAGAAAATGGGCTTTGGGATACCGATCGCCAACTGGTTTCGAGATGAACTCAAGCCCATGGTGCATGACACCCTACTGGCGAAAGATGCAAGGATCAGCCCCTACTTCCGAAAAGAATCCATTGCAGAACTCGTACGGGCCCATGAGACCAACGAGCAAAATCATGGATACAGGTTGTGGAACCTTCTGATTTTGGAAAAGTGGCTCCGCGAGTGGACCTAGATCAGACCACTGACCAGACTGTTTGTCAGACAGATTCCGAAGCTGAACGCAACTTTCGTTCGCGTCTACGAATCGCAACACCAAACATGGTGGAACTGGTCACTAACGCCAGGAAACCACCAACCGTCACTACCCCCAGCACTGCCATTCGCTGCGTGGCTTCGGTGTTCTTCCAGGCTTCCAATATCGAATCACGTTCTGATTCAGTAATCTGAATTTCCACAGCATCCTCATACTGTGTCGTTCCTCCAACCATCACCTCACCAGAATATCGTCGTTGCGTAAGCTCCTCATCGAATCGTTTGTCGCTAACCTGATAAAAGCCAGCACTCCCAAATGTCCCGACGACGTTGTCGATGAAAGTTGACAAAGCTGCGCTTCGCATCAGTTTCAATTCCTGCACACTTTCATCTCGCGTTTCGCACGGCCCTGACACCACCACAAAAGTTGCCACGTTGTCTCGTTCTTGGACCGGGTTGCTAATCCACTCTGGACGACTCTCTGGGTAAACAACATGGTCAAGCGGCGGCACAGACAACTCTTTCGGATCCTGATCGACCTCCGCTAGGTGATCATTCACACTTTTATCACTAGCCTTGGCAGCCTTCTCACCTGCCACTGACAGTCCAGATGTGCACCCAAGCAGAACAACTGCTGCCAACACCAGTCGTCTTTTAAGATGATACTTATACATTGCTGGTTCCTCCCGCCGTGACGCCGACAACATTTCCGTCTGCGGGCTGATTTTGAGGGCTGCCATGTTGGATCGCTTTACGATTCACCCACGGTGCTGAAAGTTGAACGGCAATCGCGATTCCGCCCGCTGCCATGATCCCGATTGCTCCAGGAATCGGAATGAATTGGTGCACTGCCCAACCAACAAAAACAACAACCGCCACTGACCACAAACCGAGGCGTTTTCGGCGCAAAGGATCGACGGGTTTCCACCAGCGCAACACTGAAAACAACAATGCAAAGTGCATCACAAACGCGGATACTGTTGGTTTGCCTCCCGGATAGAGGCTTTGTGAAAGGCTGGTTGAATCCAAATCTCTGACCAACACTCCGTCAAGTGGGATCATCAAAAATTCACCCGTCACAAAAGCAAGATAGCCAACCGCGGCTCCAACGCCAGCCAAGACCAAGCGACGAGTCAGTGGCTCACCGTCGTCACACTCCCACAACTTCCCCAGACTCAAGATAGCAAAGGTGGCACCTAGTACAATGATCGCCAGCCATGCGTAGGTTGCGATTGATTGGGCGGGCATGGGTTCGCTGTAAAATCGAATTGCTCCCGCCGCCCCTGATAATCCGATAGCTGACAGCGTTGCAGCAATCCATGAAGTATTTAACTCAGCCAGACGGTTCAGACGCGGCTTGGCACGTAACTCATTGCGGACGCTGCTGGCCCAGGCGGCAGGTGAAATGACTTTGCGTTGCGGAGCATATTGAACCGCCAGACGTTGCGCCTCTGCGTATTTTGGCTGGCGCTTCGCTTGAACGACCATCTTCCAGATCACGTAATACGGAACATAACCACACGCGACCAAACTCAACAACGGCACCAACCATCCGACATTCACAAATAAGAGGATGCCAACGATCAAGCCGACGGCGGTTTTTTCGTAAGTCCCCGCTGAGTGACCATTGCCACTGAACCAGCGACTAAAATCGTGCCAACTTGTCTGCACTGCTCTCGCAACTGGCTCTACAAACAGATCGTCCTGAGCCTGCTGACGTCCAGCTTTCGGCGTGTTCCCTGCATCAACGGGGGAGGCAACCAAAATCGCGTCAATCGGCTCTGATTCTGTTGAAACTGCAGCGAGGACTGAATGACCATTCGTCGGCTCAGAGCCTTGCTGCTCCCAAGATGCACTTCCATTGTTTTCAAGTGAAGCCAGCATTTCTGCCACAGATGAAAATCGTTTGCTCGGATCTTTTTCCAAACATTGTGCAATCGTTGAACGGTAAGGATCTGCGATACCGCTCAGATCCGGTGTTGCGGTCAAATGCTTGACAATGATCTCGTGACAACTCTCGCCATCAAACGGAACTCGACCCGTCAACAATTCAAAAAGCAGAACCCCAAGGGCATAAATATCAATTTCGCGGCCATACTGGCCCCTGCCAATTTCTGGTGCCATGTAATGAAAGGTCCCGACACTCTCTGTGTGACCACCACGATGAGAGGTAGAGATGAACTTGCTGAGACCGTAATCACCAACTTTAACCTGACCCAAGTCATCAAAGATATTGCCAGGTTTAAGATCCCGGTGCACGAGGCCTGCACTATGTAAGTGGTGAACCCCAGCCCCGATCCCTTGTATCCAGCGGTTGGCCTCTGATATCGACAACCCCTCCGGAGACTCGTCAAGAATTTGCCGTAGATTGAGCCCCGCTACGTATTCCATGACGACCCATGACTCATCCTTTGAGTCACGACAAATATCAAACAAGGCAACAAGGTTAGGATGTTTCAAATTCAAACATTGCGAAACGCCACGGATTTCGATTTCCAGATTGCGTTGAATTCGCTTCAGCGCAACCTCCTTGCCCGCATCACTAAGAGCAAAGTAAACCTCCCCAAAGCCACCCATGCCTACTCCACGACGAATCGTGTAGGGCGGTAAAGGTGTCGATCCGGGGGAATACGTAAATGTCATCGATCGAGTCGTTGAATCACTAGCCTGCGTTTCCCCAAGCCAAACTTCATCATGATCTGCGCGGTGAGAGGAATCAGCGTCACTCAAATCAAGACTTCCATCACTGAAATCGGAAGCCAGCTCAAATTCATCATGGCCGAAATCCATCTCAACGTGCACACCTTTATCGACCGCCTGATTTTTCGATGAAGGCGGGGTCTTGGGACGCTCCTTCAGTTTAGCCAGTAGTGTATTCATTAATCGAGGTTTCCGAGGAGATTGATCCAGAGAGTTCTTCTCTGGGACGTCATTTCCCACGCTATTCAAGGCAATAGCCGAATCTGACGTGGGCGCGGAACTTTCACTCAACTGCGGCAGTTTTGGTGTATTTGGTGGGTTTGCCGCGTTCTTCATGCCAGTTCCAACGTCATCGCGAGTGATTGGATCACGACTCTACAACCCGCCTCGAGCCTCTGAAAATCACCCAAAAGACCAGCCTTGGCGTACCATTGGTTGTCTTTCAATTGCAGGATGGCCCGATCAGTCGCATCACGACACCTCAGATGACAATCGGAACCTGGCCCCACAAGAATCGTCTCACGCACCAACACCACACCGTCCACGTGTTGATCAAAACGATGACGACCATTCAAAGAAAGAACGGCCGTATCTGAAAGTTGACTGGGTTTTCCCAATGTCATGAAAGCAGATCCTTGGATCGGAACCCGAGTACCATCAGTTAGCAAAATCTTTTGATCTGCTGCACTCTGTCCCTGCCAAAAATAATCAGCCCCTTGCCGAGAGATTTGGCCCGCCAAACGAGGCCAGTCAGCCTGAACGCAGATGTCTGCATTACTTACGTGGCTCAATCCCCCAACACTCCATTGCACTCCCGTCACCAGCAAATAGCCACCACAACCATCGACCCACAATCTCCAGCGTGATACTGGAGATTGTTGAGTTTTCGATTTGGGTTTTGTTACCGACACGGATCAGCCTGCTGTGTCAGGAAGGAAAATGAGTGAAGAAGAGTGCAACAAACTCACATCAGTCGATTTGAATAGCAACAAAAGCTTCAGATTGCTTGTCTTGCGATCCCTCGAAATACGAAGAAATCTCATTTAGCAGATTCTCATCGTTCGGCTCGTCGAGGTCAATTTCACTGAAGTACTCAGCATCGATGCTCATTGTCTCCTCCTCAACATCAATCCTGGTAGCAATCTCGTCTAACAGATCACGAGTGCGGGCCAATTGACTGTCATCCAAATTGAGTTGGCTGCTTGTTTGTGCAACACGTAAAGCTCCGACACGAGCCTGCAGATTCTCTACCTCTACTTCCAACTGACTCTTTGCACCGAGCATCGCTTCCATCCGCTCCTGAGCAGCCTGCAACGAGGCTTCACGAGCCGATAGCATCTGCCCCAGTTTTTCTGCTGTTGCCCGACGTGTTTTGAAACGCTTGAAACGATTCCCAAGGTCACTTTGAACTTGTGCAGATGTGTAGGTGCGGCCTCCATAACTGTAGTACTCATTTTCGCTTCGCAGGTCCTCGCTCAATCGCTCAATATCACTTTGAGTCTTCGCGAGTCGCTCGTTTGTCTGATCCAGCTGTTTTTCCAACTTGGCAAAATCAACTTTCTCACGAGCAATGCGTTTCGCATTCACTTCAATCTCCGGCTTCAGATCGGCGATCATCTGACGAGCTCGTTTCAGCTCCCACTCCAACGGCATCGCATCATTGGCCGATTCCTGCAACCAGCTGACCCCACATCTCGCATAGCTGAACAGTGGTACGCCGAAGGTAAGACTCGAAAGGAGGGCAAGTGCGCCCCCCGCCATCATCATTTTCTTAATCATCTCAGGTTTCCTCGATATGAGTGGCTGATAGAAATCGGTGAGCAATACCACTTGCATCCATCACCGTTCCAACCCCCCTCCATTCGCTGACCATCTCGCAATCTTGGAGGCAATTCATCCAAAAAATCCTCAAACACTGATTTCTTCATGCAAACCGGTCAAACTGTGCATAAACAATCGAGCCTCAACCCAAGCCAAAGCCATCTGCGGCGTGTTTTTTCTCGTTATTGCTATTTCAAAGGAACTTATTTACACTAAAAGGCATATTACACCGATGTTTATCTGAGTCAGCGGTTTTTCTTAGAAACGACAGACGCGATGCCGTATCACAACACCCAAATTGCCCGTCGCGGCACAGTTCATTTCTAAACTCCTTACTGGCAGATACTTATCAACAAACACTGAGAGACAAACGTCTAACCGGTACACGGCTTGCAGTGAACCTTCCCCGCTGAGGGAACTCCTTAACGACATAGCCTCCAATGCAGTTCAGCAGCCAGAAGCTGAACGCCTATCGCACCTACAGAAAAACGGAGATCACTCCGATGGCCAATTCAAGCACTAGTCAAACATCAACGAAAGCGACGGACGTGCCAGCCCAAGTGGCGGGCGAGCACTGGTACGACTTAACCGCGACGCTGAGCCACGACGCTCGCGAGGAGTTTGGCGATTGGCTGACTGATGAATTGGAAAGCATTGAGTTGCAACTTTCCCACTTCTCAACTCCACTTTCTCGCCAGCAGATCAAATCCCAACGGCAATGATTTCTCGAGGTATCCACGGCTTTGGATCCTATCTAAGAGTCTTCGCGCGGCACTGCGAGGGTCCCAAGTCTTGTTGACATGCAGTCATGCATCACACGCCGTATTTACCTTTCTCTTTTTCTTGGAATGTTCCACCTGTCAGGTGATTCGGGATAGAATTCCTGCAACTTCAGGAAACTTTCCCTCGAGACCTCATTGATGAATCACCTTCGCTTTTTGGCGTGTCCGATTGCCCTGCTCTGCCTGTATTTTGTTTCACCCAAAACCGGAGTCGGTCAGGACAAAATCGAAGCCGCACCGTCCCCTGAAATCAAACCCGACAAACAACTCAAGGGTGACTGGACCAACCCAGACTTCTGGCAGGCTGCAGACAAGAATGCCGCGGCTGACAGCTGGGAATTCGTGGATGGCGAAATTCGTTTGGTCCGGCCACAGGGCGGCAAAGGTAGCCTTGTCAGTCGGCCATTGCCCCCCAATTTTGAACTCTCTTTCGATTGGAAAATACAAACCAATACCAACACGGGATTGAAGTATCGTGTCCGAAAGTATGGGGCAAAGTATTACGGTGTCGAATATCAGATCATTGACGATAGTCCAACCGCTTCGACCAAAGGATCGACAGCTGCAATCTACGACTTATCAAGCCCAACGGTCCCGAAGAACCTGAATCCAACTGGCAAATGGAACACGGCAAAAATCGTTGCCGATGGCCCGATTTTGCGGCACTATCTTAATGGTGATTTGGTATCCGAAATTACCACCCTTGGTCCTGCTTGGGATTCCAGCCTTGCGGTCAGTAAATTTTGGGGACTAGAAAATTTTGGTCAACCAATCGCCGGTGATCGAATCATGCTCACCGACCACGGTGGTAAAGCTGCATACCGCAACTTTCACTTCACTGAAATCAAAATGCCCAGCACACCCACAGCCAAGCCGTCGAAAGGACCATTTCTCGCCAATGGAATGAGAAACAGTTGGGCTGATCAAAGTTCAATCGTTCTTTGGACACGCACCACGCGTCACAAGCAGATGAACCAAGATGGACAACGGTTCCGCACGTTATCGTCAAAAGACGCTTCAAAGCTTTCCATGAACACGGATGCTGAGCAGATTCTTGCCGCTCAACTACCTCAAAATGCCATTTTGGATGACATGTTTGGTGCGTGTCCGGGACAACAAGGCGAAGTACGCTTGATCTATTTTCCAAAACTTCAACGTCGATCGCTCAAGAGCACGCCGTGGCAACGAACCGTTGCCACCAACGACTACACCACCCAATGGCAACTGAACGACCTGAAACCTGGAACACACTACGCCGCTATCGTTGAGGCTCGCGTTTCTGATGGGCAACCACCCACCGCCGTGATTCGTGGAGGCTTTGAAACCGCTCCGGCAACCGATGCAAAGAAAAACATCAAATTCTGCATGACGACTTGCCATGATTTCATTCGACGCGATGACGGTCTCCAGGGACACAAGATTTATCCAGCGATGACAAAGATCAATCCAGATTTTGTCATACACGCCGGGGACATTGAATACTACGACAAGCCAGATCCATGGGCGATGACACTGGAACTGATGCGTTTCAAATGGAGCCGAATCTTTGCTCTACCCAACAATCGTCAGTTCTACCAAAACACAACCAGCTACTTTCTGAAAGATGATCATGACACATTGAAGAACGACTGTTCTCCGGGGCAAAATTACGGCTCGGTAAGTTTTGAACAGGGAGTGAAGTTATTCAATCATGAACAATTCCCAACTCGCGACCCACGCTACCAAACCGTGCGTTGGGGGAAAGATCTTCAAGTCTGGTTCCTTGAAGGCCGTGATTTCCGAAGTCCGAATCAACTGCCTGATGGGCCGGAAAAAACAATTCTTGGCAAGGTGCAGAAAGAATGGCTATTCAAAACACTTGATGCTTCAGAGGCAAAATTCAAACTTGTGTTCAGCCCCACACCAATCGTTGGTCCCGATCGAAAAAACAAGAAGGACAATCACGCGAACAAAATCTTCGCTTACGAGGGAAAAGAGCTTCGTGACAGACTGTCGCAACACAAAGACCTAATTGTGCTTTGCGGTGATCGTCATTGGCAGTATGCATCCCGTGATGAAGATTCCAATCTCTGGGAATTCGGATGTGGTCCGGGGAGCGAAAAGCATCAACTCGGCTGGAACCCCAAGGACAAGCGACCTGTCCATCAGTTCCTACGTGTCGCTGGTGGATTTCTTTCAGGAGAAATCAAATACACCAAAAAGCGATCTCAACTCACCTTGCAGCATCGCAAAGTAGACGGGGAAATCGTAAGCGAATTTCAATTTCCGGCAGAGCAAACCGAGATTAAAACCGAAGATTGATAACGCACGCAGCCCGAACTGGATTCACCACCTCACTTCGAATGCTGGTGAATCATCTGCATCAAGTCAGCAGAAGGCTGGTTCAGTGTCATCACTTGGGCTGGACCAGCAGGATTCTTTCGGTCTCGCACAATCACAATCACTTCATGATCATTGTTTGACCTGACGTCAGCGGACAGCATTTCACTTGGTGAAACACGAGTCGACCCGCTAGATGAGTTGCTTCCGATGGATTCAACATTGGAAGTCACACCAACGCTGGAAGCTTCTCTCTGCAGTGACGCGAGACGTGCCTGAGGAACCTGAGCACGCTTGTAAATCGTCGACAGACCTGCTTTGTCGAGTTGCCACCGCACAGATCCTGGTCCAGCATAGATCCCAACATCACCTTCATAGTCAGCAGCGTTACACACACCGATCAATCTGCCTGCCTCATCAAACAGGCCACCACCGCTACGACCATCAATGGGTGCACCAGCTATCTCGAGGTTGGACACTCCCAAGTGCTGATCATACTTATCAACACCAGTAATTCGTGTGTCACGGCGTGAAGGATCAGCGCCCCGATCACAACCAAAACTGAATGCGGTTTGGCCGGCACGCACTCGTTCCTGCGGATGAATCATTTGGACTGGTTGCATTTGAAACCCAGGACGGATCGCAACCAGCGCGACATCATGTGTGTCTGCATCGTAGTCAAGTAATTCGCCAGCAACAGTTTGAGTCTGCCCGCCAACATACAGATCGACTTCAATCTTTCCCTGCCCCTTGTTCTCTCGGAACAAATGCCCACACGTTAAAACCAAAGCCTGATCACCGTTAGTATCAATGACTGTACCAGTACCAGCACCGTACCCATGTCCATCATGGACGCGAAGACGAACTGTTGCCGCGCGGGCAATCTCAATCGCCTGCGCGAGTGATACCGTCGGCATCGCTTCGCTAATGGCTGAGGCGGCGTCGACACTTGCTGATGTTCCTCCAGCAAGGGGTGCAAGCCGAGTCGCCGGTGCGGCAATATTCTGAAAAGAGGGATCCGTTGCCCGGGTGGGAATCCGAGGCCCTGATGGATTGCTTGCTAGCGCGGACTGTAAGGCGGCTATCGATTGCTGTCCGATCAACCTTGCGACTTCTTGACCGCCCGACAAGACCACGTACGTTGGTGTTTTGCGGATGCCGTAACGAGCTGCCAAGTGTGGTTCCGTAACCACATCAACGTGCCGAATGGCGACACCATTGCTAGCAAGCTGAGCAAGAGTTGGCTTCATCGCCTGACAGGGAGAGCAGTGGGCAGATGAGAAATCCAGCAGAATGGCATCCCCGGCAGAGGCGGCCTGAGATGGAGCAAGAATCCATAGTGATCCGGCAACCAATAGTGCGAAAAACAATCTCATCGCGCTCGCCCCTCCGTGGACAACATGTGCATGAACTCTGCTTTTTCGTTGAGGCATCCTGCCATCGGAAAAGCACCGCCGAGCCGAACGAAATTTGTACTCGGCCCACCGTGGATAGTCGGTGACAAGTCCATTGCGAGGCAAGATCAAACCTCGATGTGACTTTGAAACTTGAGCCTTTTTTTCGATTAAGGCTTGGTTTTCTGTGTTTTTTTTTAATACAGCCATCCACGATGCCTCGGAAGAAGCGATTCTTTCGAGATTTCAACCGTCCCCGTGCCGTCGTATGAAGTGTCTCAGATGAGTACAATTCCGTGCCCTACCCTGTTTCCCAATTGCATTCATTCATGACACGCAAAATACTTGTCACCAGTGCCCTTCCCTACGCTAATGGCCCGATTCACATCGGACATCTGGTGGAATATATCCAGACTGACATTTGGGTCCGATTTCAGAAAATGCGAGGTAACCGCTGCGTCTACATTTGTGCCGATGATACCCACGGGACCGCGATCATGATTCGCGCCCGCAAGGAAGGGCGTAGCGAGGAGGCCCTGATTGGTGACATGAGCGATGCTCATCAACGTGACTTCTCTGGATTTGGAATCCAATTTGATCATTACGGCAGCACCAACAGCGAGGCAAATCGCGAAATCTGTGCTGAGTTCTGGCAATCACTCCGCGAAGCAGACCTCATCACCGAGCGATCAATCGAACAACTCTTTGATCCTGAGGCCGAGACATTTCTAGCAGATCGTTTTGTTCGCGGTACGTGTCCAACCTGTGGTCTTACTGATCAGGCCGGTGATAATTGCACATGTGGGGCCACTTATAGTCCAACGGATCTACTTGACCCAAAAAGCACACTCAGCGGTGCTACTCCGATACTCCGTGAATCCAACCATTTGTTTGTTCAATTGGAGAAGCTTCATGCGTTTTTGGATGATTGGGTTGAAACGAGTGGCGCGCTGCAAAGCGAAGTCGCCAACTATTTGAAAGGGCACTTTCTCGCTGAGGAATTGCGAGACTGGGACATCAGCAGACCGGCACCCTATTTTGGATTTGAGATACCAGATTCCCCAGGCAACTACTGGTATGTCTGGTTCGATGCACCGATTGGCTACATCGCCAGCACTCGGGAATGGTGTGAAACCCATGGTGAACAGTTGTCAGACTGGTGGCGAGACCCCGATTGTGAAATCCACCACTTTATCGGTAAAGACATTACCTACTTTCATACGCTGTTCTGGCCCGGCATGCTGAATACAGCCAAATACAACATGCCCACAAAAGTACACATTCACGGCTTCCTTAACGTCGACGGCAAGAAAATGTCGAAGCGTGATGGAACACTGGTCGCTGCAGAGACCTATTTGAAATATGCAAACCCGTCTTGCCTCAGGTATTTTTATGCCACCAAATTGACTTCACGCGTGGAGGACCTGGATTTAGGAGTCGACGAATTTACCGAAAAAGTGAACAGCGATTTAGTAGGCAAAGTCGTTAACTTGGCGAGTCGTGTTGGCAAGTTTGCTAATAAAACAGGACTCTCCGAAACGTATCCTGACGATGGTGGTCTATTCGCCGCAGCGGCTGCAGCAGGTGACGAAATTGCGGCAGCCTATGAAGCCGGCGAATACGCCAAAGCCATGCGGAAAATCATGGAACTGGCTGACGCGGCGAATCCATTTGTCGAGCATGCCAAGCCATGGGAAATGAAGAAGGACGAACAAAGAACCGACGAATTACGAGACACATGCACAGTGGCATTGAATCTATTTCGCCAGCTTGCCGTTTACCTTTCCCCTGTCCTGCCAGAGTTGGCAGTGAAGTGCGGGGAGTTGTTGAGTGACGAGATTACTTCATGGGATCAAAGCAAAGAGCCTTTGGTCGGAAGCCCCGTATCAAAATTCAAACGTATGATGGATCGAGTACAACCTGAGGATTTGAAAAAAATGATTGAAGAAAGCAAAGAACTGGCAGCGGAAGACAATGCAGCGAGTGATCAACCTACCTTTAATGATAGTGACCAGCCGCTCAAGGATGAACCACTCGCTGACGAAATCACCATTGATGAATTCGCAAAAGTAGATCTCAGGGTTGCCCGCGTGATCAGCGCCGAGCATGTCCCCGAAGCGAACAAGTTGCTCAAACTGACACTAAGCCTGGGCGGCGAAGAAAGTCGGCAGGTATTCGCAGGAATCAAGGCCGCCTACGAACCCGAGAATCTCGTGGGTCGACTGGTTGTCATGGTTGCAAATCTGAAGCCACGGAAGATGCGATTTGGGCTCAGCGAGGGGATGGTCACTGCTGCGGGACCGGGCGGTGCTGACGTATTTATCCTGAGTGTCGACGATGGCGCACAGCCCGGACAACGTGTCCATTGAGGCAAGCCCTGAATCTGAGGTAATTACTTCCCATGCTGCGGCGACACCTTCGCTCTTTCCGGCGCCATCTGCTTGATCGAATGGTATTGCGACCATCGCAGCACCCCATTCACGCTCCGACTCTGGAAAGAGTGGTCCTGCCATGTGAAACGGAAACCATTGAGTGCTTTGTTCAGCAAAGCCATCGTGATTCTGATCCCCCTGACCTACTCGTCCTCAAATTCCCGGGAACGGCGGGACGAGCCGAACGCTCCACCTCCTTTCCAGCCCCAATGCTGGATGCAAAACGAACCGCAATCTGGACTTGGAATCCTCCTGGCTACGGAGGTAGCAGTGGAAAGGCCAGTCTTTCCACGATGGCTCGTGCAGCATCGGCTTTCTGGCGAACGGTTACCGAACAACATGCTGGACCGAATACTTCCATTTGGTTATGTGGCAACAGCCTCGGGTGCGCTTCCGTTCTTCATATCGCAGCCAAACACAGTCCCGATCCAACGCAAACAGGATTGATCCTTCGAAACCCTCCCCCACTGAAGCTTGTTATTAAAAGAGCAGCCAAATCCTATCCGCACTTCGGCCTTATCAATCCGGTGATTGCTGATTTGTGTGATGCCATGGACACAATGAAAACCGCTCCAAAAGTCAATCTGCATGCCGTGATTTTGCAATCTGAACTCGACACACTTGTTCCTGTTGATTTTCAGAATGAAATGCTGGAGGGTTATGGTGGATCACTACGGAAAGTTCTCATGAAGGGTATTGATCATGATGGTCTCTCAACCGAGCACCATGAATCTGCTATTTTCGAAAGCATACGCTGGTTGTGGAAACATACGTGCCCAACCAAAACACCTTTCACGGCCGGGTGACAACAGTCAGTACGCATGAAAGAAACACAAATTCGAAAAGCCGTCGCAAATGACGCAACTGCAATCGCTGACATCTACAACCATCATATCGAAATTGGTGGATCGACCTTCGATACACAGCTATGGGCGTCAAACGACGTTGGCAAGCTCATTGAAAAGCCAATCCCCCATGCATGGTTCGTTGCTGATTCGGGCGACCAGATTCTAGGCTGGTCAGCTACCAGACCGCACAGCCAACGTTATGGCTACCGCTACACCTGCGAGACCGCGATTTACTTGCATCCAAATTCCACAGGACGCGGCATTGGAGACCAACTGCAAACACAAATCGAAGAGCATTGTCGTCAAGTTGGGTTACACCATGCAGTTGCAAAAATAATAAGCGACAACCACCGAAGCATCTCATTCCACCAACGACACGGTTACGAGATCGTCGGCGTGCAAAAGGAAATCGGACGCATGCAAGACCAATGGTGTGATGTCACAATCATGCAACGAATATTTCGTTGAACTCCGAAGTCTGAAATCGGATCGTCTGCCCAAAAAAAGCACCTGCTTGAGCTCGCAATCCTGGCTCAACGACTGGCCGATCGTGCCTCGGCAAGCATACTAACCATCTCGGGCAATATCAGTGAAGCTGGCAGTGCATAGCTGACGACACGACCCGCGCGAGCAATATTGATCCCAATGACGTTACCTTTGGTATCCATCAGAGGTCCTCCGCACTCATCTGGATCCAGCACTGTATCGTGCTGCATCACTTGATCAAAACCAGAGAGACGAACATTTCTTGGCCCGTTGACTCGTGCATCGCTTTCCGATTCCCGCATCACATTCAAATCGCGAATGGAAGCATCCACGTCCATCGTGGTTGAATCATTTGCTTCGTCGTTGCGTGTGATTGTCAGGCGAACACTTTCCCCGGGGAACATTCCACGCAATGTTTCAATGACACCCAATCGACTTCGCTCTTCGCGGCCGTTGATTGCAACAATCAAATCCCCCTTCTTCAAACCGGCAGCTTCAGCCCCACTGTCAGGAAAAATGCCACGCACCATAGCTCTTCCTGTCCGATCATCCTGCAGCAGGACACCGAGTCGCCCTTGATGGGAAATTGGGCGTGGCTTCGCCCCAATCACACCCAACCCGATGGGATTTGACTTCCGCCCCACGCTGACCACGAAACTAGCGACGGGCGGTATTTCGCCGGCGAACTGAGCAGGCCTCAAAGTGAGATCCCCTTCGACCCTCAACATGGCTAAATCATTGCTTCGTCGCACGGCGGCGACACGGGCGGGCAACAGTTGTCCATCGCTAAGTCGCACACGAATCGGATCACCACTCAATTCACTTCGCTTGGTCAGAATGAAGCCATCCTCAGCGACAATCGTTCCCAACGCGACAGGCCGATCACCACTGTAAACCTGCACGACCGATCCGGAAATTTTCTCCGTCACTGGTCGAACCAGATTCATCATCGACGCATTGTCACGCCGTGGAAGCGGCTCGAATTGAGCAAGTAACGTCTGCCCCTCGGTTGCCAACATCATGGCGATGAAAACGAAGGGAAGCTTTTTTGCATAAGATCGCATGCTACTGTTCACCATCTTGCACCAAACCGAATCTGAACTTTCGTGAATTCTCTGCTTACTGTTACTCGCCTCGCCCGATCACCACTCGAAAGAACACGGGGCGTCCGTCACGCTGCCCACGCACTCGAACATTTTCACCAGGCATTGTCTCTGCAACAGCCTCTTTCAGCGATTGAAAATCTGTAATCTTCCGATCACCAAACTCTTTGATGATATCGCCCTCCTGGATACCAGCCTTCTTTGCGGCTGAACTGGGACGAACGACATCAATCACTGCCTCCTCAACTTGAGAGTTCCCTTGTACGCCGAGGACAGGCCGGAAACCGGGTAGCGTTCCCCAGGAATCTCCAGCGACCAACCGGTCCCATGAATTGGCGTAATTATCGATCGGAATATGCAAATTTTCTTCAACATCATTCCCAATGCGGCTATGGATCGCAATCAATTTACCTGACAAATCGAACAACGGACCGCCACTATCACCCCCAATCAAAGCACAGTCAGTCCGCAATGCGGATCGATTGACGCGAGCGATCCGGCCGACGCGGGTCACAACGCCTCTTGTCTGATCGAATCCACTGGGATGGCCAGTCGCGATACACCACATACCTCGGGCTAGTTTGCTACTGTCGCCTAGCGTTGCGTGGGGCCAGTCCGCTCCCTCATTTTGGCCTGGGGTGATCTGCAACATGCCCGCGTCAACGTTCTTGTTCAAACCGAGTGTCATCGCTTTTAAACGACGGCCATTCGCCAAAATCACAGTCGCTGGCTTGTTGGGTCTCATCGCCACATGAGCAGCGGTCAACACCTTGCCGCCACCGTCGATGATCACGCCACAACCCTGGGCCTGCCCAATTTTGATGCTAACAGTGCACAGTTCCGCCGCCGCTGAAATTTTCCCAAATTGCTGCTCCAGCGATCGAAGCTGTTCAAGAGATTTCGGCACTGTTCCCGCAGCAAGAATGCTCTGAAGACCTTCAGGAACAGGGAGTTTCGTCTCAGACGAGTCATCGCCTCTGGTCGGAGCAACTGCTGTCGACTGAGCGTTGAGCGGAGGGCCGAACGCTCCAAACCCCAAAGTAAGAAAAACAATTGCCGCAGCAATTGATTGCGGTTTGCCGACGACGGAAGGTTTCGTTATGTAGTAATGCAAAGCTGCCTCTAATCGCGACGCGGAGTTGGCGATCACGTACCAAATATGGGATTCACTCCCTATTATAGCCTCTATTCAAGATCCTTGAAAAAGTGATCTCTTCTAACAGGAAAACCACCGGAAATGAGCGATGTTTCGGATCAAACCATGATTTTCGGGTGCGGCTACTTAGGTCGCCGGATAGCACGGTTGGCAATCCGTGACGGAAATACGGTATGGGCAACCACGCGTCAGCGCGGAAAGCAGCGAGAACTTGCCAACGAAGGAATTCGGTCGATTGTGGCCGACTGGACAGATCGACGGACCCTCACGGATCTACCAGCCGTCAAACACTTCGTAATTTGCGTGAGTTACGACCGACGGAGCTCTCACAATCGCTATGAATCGCAGGTGGGTGGCCTACGGAACCTTCTGCACGCCATCAATCCCGCGACAAAGATCTGCTACATCAGCACAACCGGGGTCTATCACCAACAAGGTGGTTTGTGGGTTGACGAAGCGAGTCCAACGCGTCCAATTCGCGAGGGTGGACGTGCACACCTTATGGCAGAATCATTGTTGAACCAAATGCGGCCCAAGTCACCATGGACAATTTTGCGACTGTCTGGCATCTACGGGCCCGGTAGAATTCCCCGAGCGGCGGACGTGATTGCTGGCAGGCCAATCGCCTCACCGCAGCACGGTTTCTTGAACTTAATTCACGTCGATGATGCAGCGGCAGCGGTCTGTTCGGCTTTGCGAGAACACACGCAGCGTTTGTACGTCGTGAGTGATGATCAACCCGTCGTCCGCTCGCAATTTTACGAGGAAATTGCCCGCCAAACTGGCTCGCAAGGACCACAGTTTGTGACGCCAGCTACTGGTTCACCGGTAATGATGAGGTCGGAAAGTAACAAACGGGTCTGGAATCGCAGAATGAAGAGCGATCTGGTCTCCAAACTGCAGTTTCCAAGCTATCGACATGGATTGGCTGACATCCTGTCGCCTGGCAGGAACGGATGACGCCCAGAACTTGTTGGCGGGTCAAAACCTCGCTAGGCCGGTCTTGAGAGCTGTGGGCTACAGACTTGAACCCCTTCAGCGTACAATGCTCTATCCTTCACTCCCATTTTTTCAACAGATACCATGCTGACCCGTAAACCGATTTTCCCGGGAATTATCGAACTTAACTTCCAAGCAGGGGAAGTCCTCGGATGCAATGTCTACCTTGTCTACGATGGTGATGAGTGGATTTTGATCGACATCGGGTATGAAGAGACGGTCGAGGACTTTGTAGAAATCATACGCCAAGTCGATTTCCCATTTTCTCGATGCAAAACCCTGGTTGCCACACACGCGGATGTGGATCACATCCAGGGGCTCGCCAAGGCCAAGCAGTTACTGAAGACTTCGGTCACCGCTCACCCGAATGCAGTAGCCCCTCTCCAATCTGGCGATACGCTAATCACACTGGCCGAAATCGCGGCTCAGGATTTGAAGATGGCGATGCCTCCCGTTGAAATCGAGCACGAGGTCAGTGACGGAGACATCATCGAAGTCGGTTCTCTGAAAGTAGAGGTCTGGCACACTCCCGGGCACACAAACAGTCAATTAGCATTTCGAATCGGAGATGTCTTACTCAGCGGCGATAATATCTACCGTGATGGGTGCATCGGCGCCATCGACGCTCACCATGGAAGCGACATCAAAGCCTTTGTCTCATCACTCGAGCGAATCCGCGACAGTGATGTGAAATGGTTGGCCCCAAGTCATGGTCCAATCTTTGCGAACGATCGTGATTTTCTTGACGCCACTATTGAGAGGGTGCGCGGCTACCTGAAGATGGCCGACTTCGGTACGCTTGCCGAAAGCTGGCCGCTGATGGATGAGTGGGATGAAGAAGTCGCTGCTGGGAAGCTCCCGGACGGTTTGGCGTAGTGCCGTGTTTCGGGTTCAATTGACGTCCTTGAACCGGACCACACACTCAAAATCCACACATGCATGCCTCGAATAGGACTTCTTTCGAGAACGGCCGTTAACGCCTTCGATCAACCTGCAGCGAGGACCACTCGCGGAGCATCGTTTGCGGCATGAATCATGCTGTATTGATCGTACCAGTGGTAACGTTGCTAGGGACAATGACGAAACTAAATCCGTCATGCGTCAACCCAAGGCGGTTGAACGTGGCTTCCAACGCCCATTTTAGCGCCCTGCTGGACTACTTTCCTGCGGTCATTGTGCCGCTACAAGCAGTTTTTGATTAACATGGGAACTTTCAACATTGGAAGCTGATTTTCTGAATCCTGTGCAGTAAGCGTGAATTCGGCTAAAAAATCTCGCTCGCGCGACCCAACATCAGCTCGCTCCGTTACCGATCGTGACACATGCGACCGTTGAGATTCCTTATCTAGCCCTCAACAGCGTTTATGACCAGCAACTCTGCCAGATACTCAACGACCCCCACCAACCAAGCAGACTTATTTCTGGGGATCGATGTGGGTGGAACGAACATCAAGCTGGGGCTCGTCGATGCCTCAGGGATGGTGCATGCCAAGGATACATTGGCGACTCCTCATCTAGTGACGCCCGAACGAGTATTCAACGCAGCCATCACCTTTGCTGATCATGAATTATCTTCATTAGATAACGGCAAATTCAATTTGGCTGGGATTGGTGCAGCTGTTCCAGGCGTGCTTGATTCGCAAGAGTCAGTCCTGCGCGAAGTTGTGAACCTGCCCGAATGGAAGGGAAAACGCCTGCGGGAAATACTCGGCCAAGCACGAGATCTGCCGAACGCAGTCGTGAATGATGCAAATTCAGCAGCCTATGCCGAGCACGCTCTAAGATCTCTGGGCAACAAATCGCTTGCACTTGTGACGCTCGGAACCGGCATCGGCTGCGGGTTGGTCATCAATGGTTCCCCTTACGGAGGTGATCATGGTTGCGCCGGCGAACTCGGGCACATCGCAATCAGATTTGGCAAGAACGCTCTTCCATGCACCTGTGGCAAGACAGGGCATCTTGAAGCTTATGCCGGGTCAAAAGGAGTTGTCACACAACTGCAGTCATTGGCTAGCACATCAAACACGTCAGAGATTACGTCATTACTAGCAACAGATAGCATCACGCCTCGAGACATTGCCGCACGCGCGCTGATCGGCTGTGAACTGTGCAACACCGTGATCGACCAAACCGCTGAGTATTTGGGTCAGGCAATTGGCCAGATGACACAGGTAATCGACCCAGCTGTTGTATTGCTGGGTGGAGCGATGACCTTCGGGGGCAGCCAATCCAAAGTAGGGCAACGATTTTTAGCAACCGTACAGAAGACGATTATCGCCACCACTCTTGAAGAAGTCGGTAGTCATTTGCAAGTCGAATTTGCTTCACTCGGTAATGATGCCGGTGTCATTGGAGCAGCCATGGTCGCACAACAGGTAATTGCATCGTGATCGAATTTCCCAATGAACGAATCCCTTGTCTCGTTTTCAATCGTGCATCCGACGCCAGTGTCGCAGCCGCGAGAGAGATCGCAGAACTGATACGGGAGAAAGCAGCACAAGGACAGATGTGTGTCCTCGGACTGGTTGCTGGCTCTTCGCCTGTCAATGTTTACGATGAACTGGTGCGAATGCACCGGAATGGCGAAATCTCTTTTGCCAATGTCATCACGTTCAATCTTGACGAATATTTTCCGATGCAACCTTTCGAGTTGCAGAGCATCGCCCGATTCATGCACGAGCATCTTTTCGATCTCGTTGACATCCAACCCAGTAACGTGCACATCCCTGATGGAGCCATCCCAAAGGAGGATGTAGCCGAATACTGCCACCAGTACGAACAGTTGATTCGCGACTGTGGTGGTATCGACATCCAACTGCTCGGAATCAACCGTACCGGCCATATCGGATTGAATGAACCTGGCTCAGATCGAGCAACCAGAACGCGAATGATCACTCTGGACACGGTTACTCGAACTGATGCCGCCAGTGACTTTTTCGGTGCCGAAAATGTTCCTCGTTACGCGATCACCATGGGCGTGGGTACAATCTTGGAAGCGAAACGCATCATGCTGCTTGCGTTTGGTGAAGGCAAAGCCGATATCGTAGCCAAAACTGTCGAAGGCTACGCTAATACGACGATCCCGGCCACCTTTCTTCAAGACCACCCAGACACACGGTTTCTACTCGATGAGTCTGCTGCTTCAAGCCTGACTCGCTCCCAAGCACCCTGGCTTCTGGGTGAGGTCAATTGGGATTCCGAGACGATCAGACGAGCTGTAATCGATCTATCACAGGAACTGGGCAAAGCTGTTCTCAAGCTCACCGATGCCGACTACAACGAGCAGGGATTGCAGGACTTGCTGGCAGCTCATGGAAATGCCTACGACATAAATCTGCGAGTCTTTCGCCACATGCAGTCGACAATCACCGGGTGGCCTGGTGGCAAACCAGAACATGCTAAACAAGTGGGTGATCGCCCGGGACATCGTGACGACATCTTTCCAAAACGCATCATCGTGTTCTCGCCACATCCAGACGATGATGTCATTTCGATGGGTGGAACGTTGATCCGCCTGGTTGAACAGGGACATGAGGTCCACATTGCTTATCAAACTTCAGGGAACATTGCAGTCTTTGATGAAGACGCGATTCGGTTTGCCGAGTTCGTCGAAGAGTTTTGCTGCGAATTTCAGATCCAAGCCTCCGGTTTGGCAGAGCTGGAATCCCACATCGATGAGGTTCTGCGGAAGAAACAACCGGGGCAAGTCGACAGCGACCAGGTCCAGCGAATCAAAGGTTTAATCCGACGTGGTGAAGCACGTGAAGGCGCACGCTGTTGTGGGGTCAAGGACGAACACCTGCATTTCCTTGACCTACCGTTCTACCAGACTGGCCGCGTTAAAAAGAGTCCGATATCGTCCGCTGATATCAACATTACATTGGAACTGCTTCGCGAAGTCCAACCCCACCAGATCTACGCTGCAGGCGACCTGTCTGATCCGCATGGAACGCACCGCACGTGTCTGTCAGCCATCCTGCAAGCCTGCAAGCAGTGCGAACAGGATTCTTGGTACGAGAGCTGCGCGATATGGCTATACCGTGGGGCTTGGCAAGAATGGCCCCCTCACCAGATCGAAATGGCGGTTCCACTGAGCCCAATGGAAGTAGCAAGAAAGCGAGCTGCGATCTTCAAACACGAATCTCAAAAAGACCGTGCACTGTTCCCCGGATCCGACGTGCGGGAATTCTGGCAACGAGCCGAACAACGCAACGCTGATACAGCAAGAAGATACGATGAAATCGGCCTCGCTGAGTATGCTGCAATCGAAGGCTTTGTCCGCTGGGATGGACAATCTGGTATCGAGCTTTAGAGTTACATGCATTCGGCAGCACCAAGCAAAACAGAATGCGATTACCAATCAGAAGGATCTCTTGATGAAGTCTCTCACCCGACGCATTACCCTGAAATTACTTGCTCTCGGAGGAGCGTGCTTGGGCCTATCACGAACGGTACGTGGTGACGACCAAGCGTTGACCAGCGACACCGATCCGCTCGCGAATTCTCCGGAACTCAACACTACTGTCTCGTGGTCCAGAACTCATGATCGGGTCTGGCTGAATCCCCGGATTTGGGCAAATCCGATGGAAGACTGGCGAATACGTGACGGAGCGGCAGAGTGCCAAACCACGGGGGGAAATCGTAATCTGCATCTCATCACGCACCAATGGACCAATCCAACTGGTTCAGCTGACATGCGTGTCTCACTTCAGAAAATAGGTGGCCAACGAAAAGACGCAGGTGCAGGTTTTCGCATCGGCACCAAAAGCGAACTGAACGAATATCGCAGCAACTGCTTTGCAAACGGTGGAATCAATGCGGGAGTGCTGGAGGGAAAACTCGTACTAGGTCGCAATGCAGGCAGCAAATCTATCGATCTTGGGAATGAAACCACGCTCAGACTGACAGCTCGTGGACTGGGTGCTCAAGTTGAACTCACCCTCATTGCTGAAACACCCTCAGGAAAGCTACTTGATCAACTGACCGCAAAAGTTCAGTCCAAAGCAGTGCTTGGAAACGTTTCGCTGGTCAATAATTTCGACGCCAAACTGAAAAAAGGCCAAGGTGGACGATACCGCTTCAAGGATTGGTCAGTCACAGGAAACGCGTTTACGATTCAGGAATCACGGCAGTTCGGTCCGATCCTATGGTCAATGTATTCCTTAAGTGACTCACGTAGCGATGAAGGTTTCGTACTGAAGATCAGTGCTCTCACCGGACCGCTGGGAAAGCAGGATAATCAGAACATCGAATTGCAGGTCAAGGTCGATGGCGATTGGAAATCGCTTGGTCAGGCAGCGCTAGACACCGATGCATGGACCGCGACATTCCGAATTCCCAATTGGAACGAGAAGGCTGCCACCCCATACCGATTGCTGTACCGAGAGCTGAAGACAGACGGGACCGAGGAAGAGTCAAACTGGAGTGGCACGATCAAAGCCAATCCAGCAGGCAGACCATTGAGAATAGGAGCACTGACATGCCAAAACCACTACGGATTCCCATATGAACCCGTGGCTGAAAACATTGTCAGGCTTGACCCAGATCTGATTTACTTTTCCGGTGATCAACTCTACGAAAGCCATGGCGGCTATGGATTGATTCGTGATCCAGCTGAGCCCGCTATCCTGAACTATCTGCGAAAGTACTACATGTTTGGATGGTCGTTCAGGGAGGCGATGCGTGACCGACCCACCATCTGCATTGCAGATGACCATGATGTTTTCCAAGGTAACATCTGGGGGGAAGACGGAGCCCCAATGGATGTCCAAACTGGCGGTGCCTCATCCAATGGCGGATACAGAGAACCAGCCCGTATGGTCAACGTTGTACACAAGACAAACACGGCACATCATCCGGATTTCCATGACCCCACACCTGTTCAGCAAGGCATCAGCGTGTACTACGGTGACATGGTGTATGGCGATGTGGGCTTTGCTATCCTCGGCGACCGGCAATTCAAAAGTGGCCCCCAGCATGTTGATACCGGAAGTGGTCGCGCTGATCATGTCAAAGACCAAAACTTCCAAACATCTGTGTTAGACAAACAAGGCCTTCATTTGCTTGGCTCGCGCCAAGAATCATTCTTGAAAGAGTGGGGAAAAGACTGGCGTGGTCACAAAATGAAGATTCTGCTGAGCCAGACCGTATTCGCAGGAGTGGCAACCCACCACGGAAAATATGATGGTTATCTGAAAGCTGACCTCGACTCGGGAGGCTGGCCGCAAACACCACGGAATCGTGCTATTGATATCCTTCGCGAATCCAAGGCCCTGCATATCAATGGAGACCAACACCTGACCACATTGTCGCAATATGGAGTCGATAAACAGCGTGACAGCATGTGGTCATTTTGCACGCCAGCTATCGCCGCAGGCTACCCCCGTTGGTGGCGACCGGATGAGGTGGGCATGCCGCACCAAAAACGCCCCACCCATGGATTAGAAAATACCGGTGAATACCTCGACGGTTTCGGAAACATGATTTACGTTTACGCCGTTGGGAACCCCGAGGTAGGTACAAAGAAAAATCGCTACGAGAAGGCTCATCAAAAGGGCAGTGGCTTTGGGGTTGTAACGGTTGACACCGACGAAAAAACCTACCAGATCGACTGTTTTCGCTTCCTGATCGATGCCGGGGATGGAAAACCTGAAAATCAATTTACTGGCTGGCCGGTGACCATCCGCCAACAGGAAAATGCTGGAGACAACATCATCGGATGAATAAGACCTTGAGTACATACACGCAATATTTTCACGCTACAGGCACGTTGCAGAACGACTTTGACGTTAGATTTATCAAATGACAATCACGAGTCATGTTATCGTTCTGCTGGCGAAGCTTTTCAGTGGATTCACTGTGCGTTGGGTTGATTGCCAACCGGACACCTGCCAACGAATCTACTTTGCCAATCACACAAGCCACCTCGATGCCGTAGTGCTGTGGTCAGCACTGCCGCGTGAACTTCGCAGAATCACGCGTCCTGTTGCTGCCAAGGACTACTGGTCGAAAGGTTGGCTCAAGCCCCACATGGCTGAAAGCTTCAATGCCCTGCTTGTGGATCGCAAGGAGATCAAAGTCCACAAGAGTCCCATCGATATCATGCTCCAGCAAATGGGTGATGTGTATTCACTGATCATGTTCCCTGAGGGTGGCAGATCTGCTGGTGATGATGAGATGGGGAAATTCAAGAGTGGATTATTCTACATGGCGAAGAAGCGGCCTGACCTGGAATTGGTCCCCGTATACATTGACAACGTCAATCGAATCCTTCCCCGCGGAGAAGTCCTTCCGGTTCCCTTGCTCAGCTGCATCACGATTGGATCACCAATCTTTCTGGAGACAGGTGAGCCGAAGAATGCTTTTCTTGCTCGAGCGCGGCAAGCTGTTCAGCAATTAAAAGAGTGCTGATCAAACGAGCTGTGGCTGCTCCGTATAAATTTTCAGCAACTGACTCTGAACTTTCACGGCCCGCAACAGAATCCACAATTGCTCTTCACTGAACTCGACTCGGCTATCTGAGTGCAAGCGTTCCAGCTCAATAGCGACAGCAGCATGTTGATCCGAAGCTGCTTCGAGCCGGAATGTCGCATTACGCCATTCAGCGTACAACGCATCATCATCCGTCAAGAGACGCTCATCATTGCTTCGAGCAAGAATCATCAAAGTCAGGCGAGCGACTTCAACAGGAGTAAAATCCGGTCGCAAACCGGCAATACGCTCAGCGAGGTGGGTGCCAGGTCATAGTTTGAAAAGCAGTGGGCTGGCTGTAACTACGTTCATGGATCAAATACAGATTCGATTCCAGACAACTAAACACGCAAACCAGTCATATCTGTCATGCCCACTCATGCCATGTAAATCGCACACAGAAACTTAACCGGTTATTAGACCGTAGGTCATGAAAAACAACGAAGCAATAAATCATTCAATATTGCTGTGGCCCCATGTTTCAGCAACAAAACCAGCCTACAAAAGCCAGTCAGTTCTAAAGCAACGACCGTCGTAAGCCCCATCCCAACAAGAGTGAAGGAACACTCAACTCAGCACCACTCACACCCGGAATGTTTCTCAGTGACGGGTGTAAACGGCAGCGTCAAAACACGAACAACCTGAATCATTCAACCTCGTTGTCACCACGTTTACTCGCCTTCAGACTCACAAGGTATGCCACGAGGTCCCTCAATTCGCGTTTGGACATCAGCTTGGTCAGGTCAGCTGGCATGGATGAAATCCCCTTGCGTCTCGCTACGACCTCATCAAGTAAAATGCGAACTTGGCCGCCATCATTTTGAACCAGTTCAACGAACTCCTCGTTCTCAGACTTTACGATGCCAGTAAAAACCTGACCAAGATCGTTGGCAATCACAGCAGTTTCGAAATTTTTGGCAATTTGGGCATCGGGCAAACAAATCGACTCCAACAAGTACCTTGCGTCTTTTTGCCCTCCGATGTGGGTGAGTTCCGGTCCCACTGCACCTCCCGCCCGATCAACCTTATGGCATCGCAAACACGACAGTTTTGTATTCTCAAAGAAACTTATTCGCCCTTTTTTCGAATCTCCTCCCTCCAATGCCACCAGCCATGGCGCCAATGGATCCTGTTCTGCCGAGGCTTTGGTGTATTCCTTCAAAGCAGATTGCAAGTCAGGACCCACTTTTCCATCCGCAGCTTCAATCACATTCAGTTGAACATCCGGTGAAAGAGTGCCGTCCAAGTAAGACCTGGCCCCGCCTTCAATTGTCGCCACAGCATCGGGATCACCACTTTCGGCCAAAATATCCCAAGCTAATTGCCTCACTTTCAGATTCCTGCTTTCGGTAGCCTGAATGAAACGTGGCAGTGAAGCTTCTGAATCGTGTTGTGCCAGCACCTTCAATGCTTCAGGCAGTAACACGGTAACGGGCTTCAATTTAACTTGCTTTGCCAAGGCAACAGCACTCTTCGGATTCAAGCGATTCAGGGCAGCCAAGGAGACAGCACGTGTCGCGGGTGATAGGCTTGGATTGGTAACCCGATCCACCAAGACCGGCGCAATTTCTGAAATCCCTAGTTTCGAAGCAACCTCGATCGCCATTTCACGGACTGACTCAGGTGCTGTAATCAGGGAATCGACATGAGACTCGAGGGCTTTCTTTGCGACCAACACGTCACGCTTCGCCAGCGGGCGGTGGGCATTCAGAACGCGATCGCGTGGGTCGGGTAGTGCCCATTGTCCCAGCATCTCCAAAGCTTCAACCCGCATTGCTAGGAACGCTGATTCGCGGCTCGCGAAAGCTGCCAATTTCGCCGCAGACTCGGCTGTCCCAAGTCGGTAGTTGGCATTCAATATCCGACGCAGCAACTCCTTTGATCCATCAGAAGTACCCACCATGTCTGCCAACGCATTCATAGCCGATGGGATCGGTGCATCGTGAATGGCCCTAGCGGCCTCCATCGCCACCAAATCACTTTCATCATCGAGAAACAAGGAAGTTTCCTTCATTTTCAGCCGCCTCAATGCCACCACAGCAGCACGGCGGACTGATTCGCTGGGGTGTTTGCGCAAAGCTGCGATTTTCGTTGGATCGGACAGGCTCACCAAATACATCACCCCAGCATGTCGCAGAGCAGCATCCTTGTTCTCTGCAGACGCCAACCGTCCCACGATTTGCGGAAATGCATCAACATTCTTTAACTGAGCGAGAGCCAAGATTGAAAAATATTGAACACGTGATGAGGGATCACTCAATAGCTCTCGCAGACGTGCAACTGCTCCGGAATCCAGACGCTCCCCTGCAACTTTGGCTGCAGCAGCTCGCAAGACATCATCTGTATCCTGCAGAAGCGGACGCAATTTTTCCAACGATGCTTCGCGGACTTCAGGATCCTTTCTAAGAATCTGATCGGCACCCCACAGGGCGTGCAAACGCCCCACCGAAGCGAATTCTGAATTGATCGCCAAAGCGAGTAACGTATCCAACTCGTGACGTCGAGCCAGTTCCCACTGGGACTCGAAACGGATTCGGCGATCAGGATGGGCAAGATAGTCAGTGAGTGCTTCAATCGTATGCCTGGACCAGTCTGATCCAAGCAACCGCTGCACTTCTTTCACGATCGGAGTATCGCGATGACTGGGATCCGTTACACGGTACATACGTCCTTTGCCCAACCCGTCCCAGCCGTCAACCCAATCGCTGATGTAGAGAGCTCCATCGGGCCCAAACGCGAGATCCGTCGCCAAGACTGACCAGATAGGATCACTATCACTCGCAAGGCGATAGCAGGCACCTTTCGGCTCCAGCGTAAAGCTACGAATCCCACTATTCGCAGGACCGCCGCGAAAATCACAAATGAGAAAATTATCTTTCAGTGCATCACCAAAACCGGTGCCCGGATAAAAAGCCAAGCCACTGGGCCCATCAGTCAAATTCACAATGGGAGGAACAATATACGCGGGTTGTTCCTCATGAAGCGGTTCCCAAATTCGGTCCCGGTTGAAAGGACCCCTGTCAGGCAAATACTGATAGTGCATGCGCCAACCCGAATCTCCACCTTCGAGGATATGCACCACCCGAGCCTTATCCCCACTATCACTGTTGTTGTCGACAGAAAATAAATCCCCAACATCGTTAAATGCAAGTTCCTGAGGATTTCGGAGACCAGTGGCAAACACCTCAAGCCCAGATCCATCCAACTCACAACGAAATACAGCTCCTGATTCAGGGTCAGCTAATACCCGCCCGTCATCGGTTGTGACGTGATATCCACGGTCACCGATACTGAAATACAAACGACCATCAGGTCCTAAAATAAGACCATGCATATCATGACCGCGAAATGCGACACGGACTCCGTAGCCGTCTGACAAAACGACTCTCTCATCCGCAATCCCATTGTCATCCTTATCGATCAACTTCCAAAGCTTCGGGATGCAGGTGTAGTAGATATCGGATCCCCGAACCAGAATTCCCGCACCGGTTCCCTCCTCGAGCCGATTAAATCCATTCGCCAAGACATAACTGGAATCAGCTTTTCCATCACCATCTGAATCCTCGAGGCGACGTACTCGATCATCATGTTGTGCGTACGTGACAGCCGCGTCACCCAGTAATCGTTTGTGATAGTCGATACGATCTTGCACCGTTTGTGCAGCTAAGTCTGCTTTCACCCACTCGTCGTCATGAGCGCGATTATCTGTCACTCCCCGATTCTGGCGAAATGTCTCACAAACATAGACACGGCCACGGTTATCGATATCAAACGCAACAACGTTGGCAAGATCAGGTTCAGCCGCATACAGCTGAATCTCCCAATCCGTCGGGATTCGAATCCCTGCCATCGACTCAACACCCTCCGAGGAAGCCTCCGCAACATCTGGCTCGAGGGGCTCAGACTGTCTGAATTCTTCAGCTTGGGCCGCCAACCCACCACAAAGCATCACCACACAAATACCCCCCAAAATAAAACTCGATTTTGTGTCCCGCAAAAGATTTCCTTTTATTTTCATCTGTTATTCGAGTCGTATTCCAAGTTGCGCGTCGTGATTTGTACGATACCGTCAGTCCATTTGGTTCGAGAACCCCAAAGGTTCGCCTTCGACCAAAACAACCAGCTCCAGCCTTGCAAACCAGTCAGGGCCATGCCAAGACAGGAACTTAGCCACTGATCGCCGTGAAAGGACGATTTGTGCGCGGTCATAACCGAACGGTTTGGTCGAAAATCGACTAAGATTAACGGACGAGGGGTCCCCAGAATAAACTGCAGGCGACCTTGATGGCAATGATAAATCTGACATCCGAATTGGCTGATTCGAACTTGCTCGGCCTCTGAAACTTCTCCGTTTCCAGTACTCCTTTCATAATCACGGGCAACCACTTTCCTAATGGATAATTCGCCGCAACCAAACTCGGACGAAGGCAACCCAAACCCGCCCCGGACGAATCCGACACAGGAACCCAGTCCTGTTGGCACAGAGGTTAGCGAGGAGATGCCGGCAGACCAGAACGTCA
>Ga0315321_10000077_pt1 | contig 56037 bp, 33 predicted proteins | sample M180m21515metaG_FD_203464 | JGI IMG/M metagenome (GOLD analysis project Ga0315321, IMG submission 203464) | Ammonia-oxidizing marine archaeal communities from Monterey Bay, California, United States - M1 80m 21515 | ecosystem: Environmental > Aquatic > Marine > Intertidal zone | place: USA... | reverse complement strand
GGACACCTTTGGGACTTCAACGTTTCAGGTGCGTGTGTTGGATGATGGTGGCACTGCCAACGGTGGTGTGGATGCCTCAGGGTTCCTGACGGGTACCATTACGGTTGAAGAAGTAGTATTGGACCGTGACTATGGGGATGCGCCTTCTTCGTATGCAGTTTTGGCGGTGGATAACGGTGCTTCCCATGTCGTTGGGTCACTGATGCTGGGAGTTGCTATTGATGTCGAATCAGATGGGCAACCGTCACCCAATGCGGATGGTGATGGCAGTGATGATGACGGTGTTGTAGGCCTGGCTAGTGTGATTGCGGTCAGTGATGCTGCAACGATTTCCAGTTTTCTGGTCACAGCGTCGGAAACAGGACGTGTCGATGCGTGGATTGACTTCAACGAAAATGGAGTTTGGACAGATGTTGGGGAGCAGATCGCCAACAACGTCGTCGTAAGTAGCGGTGCAAATACATTTAGTTACCTCGTCCCTGCCGGAACATCGGTAGGCGACAAAGTAGCTCGCTTTCGTCTCAGTTCAGCTGGCGGTTTGTCTCCTACAGGCGATGCAGCTGATGGCGAAGTTGAGGACATGCTGTTGAGCATTGCTGACGGGACGCTGCCTTCTGCTGTCACAGCGGAAATGAATTCTGGCTCAACTACCGTCGAAATCAACAACGGCGTATTGACCATCAGTGATGGTGTTTCTGATTTGTTCGTAGCACCTCTGACGTCGGTCGACACGCTGACTGTGAATGGTCGGGTTGCAAATGACGTAGTCGCACTGACATTCGAGGCAGGTCCCATCAACGGGATGAATCTTGATGGCAATGCTGGTGACAATTCGCTTGTCGTTTCAGGAGCAAATGTTGATTTGACTTCCAGTGGAGATTTGGTAGCTGTTAATTTTCAATCCATCGATGCCAGCGCAGCAACTGCCACGCAAATAGTGCTTGATGCACCGTCGGTTTCTGCAATGTCCCCTGCCACCAAAATGGTTCGGGTGACTGGTGGTGAGGGTGATGTTGTTGTCTTGACAGATGCTGAAAACTGGCTCATGGAAAGTCCAGTGATCGCCGATGGTCAGTTTTACCGAGTCGCTGTGAATCAAGTCACATCAGAGCAACTTCAGCTTAATGATAGTTCATCGGCTTGGCAAAATTTAATTGAGATAACCGATGTCGATGCAAGTGGAAACACCACGGTTCTTGATGCTCTGTTAGTCATCATTGAAGCTGAATCACGTATGTATTCAGATCCTATTTCATCGGCGCTCAACGATCCGCTATCTGTTGGGGCATGGCCAGGTCGTTACTTTGATGTGAGTCGTGACGGCAGAGTAACGGCGCTGGATGCACTGCGAGTGTTGAATTTGTTGGCGATCATTGGCAGTGGTGAAGGCGAAGCAGCCTTGCCGTCAGCTGACGTGTCAGGCGTGGTCCATGGTAGTGCTGGCCATTCATGGCCAGCTGTTCATCAGAAAAACTCTGGATCGATGCTGATGCCTGAAAATAAAATCTCCGCGGTTCAGGATTTCTGCCTTCGGCTCGATTGGCAGTTGGGCGGCGCGATAAATGGTTCAAATGAGCTTCTTGTGACACGGGATGTTGCGAACGCCAAGAGTGGTGGTTTTTCGTCTGAATCACAGCTTTGGGCAGACAGTGTTGACCAGTTGTTGGCCGAGGAAATTGGGTTTTCTGAACAGCTTTAGCTGATCGGGGGTGCCGGATGGTGGTTAGTGACGGTCTGATTTGCGTTGCCAAGCAAGCATAAAATTGGATCGCACACCAATACAACCAATTCGCAAAGCATCAGGATTAATTCAATGAGAACGACCATTTTGGGCACCATTCCAGGCTGAGTTGGGAAGCGACCCCTGCACAGTCTCGGTTCATTAGACGTCAGGGCGATGGTTTTGGGTAAGTCATTGGCGAGTTTTTGTGCGGGGTCGGTGTTTCAGATGTCCCGGTATCCAAGCGTTGACGGAACTTGGAGGTGCGGGGGATCTGTGGGCGACAAATGTAGTTAAGCTAGTGCCGGTTACTGATATCACGAGGCAAGTGTTGAAACCGGAAGATGCTCTGGCATCGGGGTCGCCATGCCGCAGTCGAGTTCGGTGCCTCTTGCTGTCACGCATCACAGTCCCCTTTTTTTGGTGTGTGTGGCTTCATGTGTTTCGTCCTTGTAAAATTTTCGGGGCCAGCGTTGGATACTGAAATCAGGGTGAGATGATCAATGTGGCTTAGCCTTGTTACCCGAAGTGTATGTTTGGAATCGTTGCGAAAGGCTGCGGTGGCGTTTGGTGCATGGTTCACTCTTGGTTCCTGGTTGCTTGGGTGTCTGCTTGGGGCAAGCGTTTCAGCGAACGCACAAGACCAACAACTTGCCGTCACTGATTTCGAGACCGAAGTCGCTCCGCTGCTGATCAAACGGTGTGTCGAATGTCATCAGGGCAAGGACCCTGCTGGTGGATTGCTGCTGACCAGTCGTAAAGGGCTGGTATCAGGTGGTGATTCTGGTGATGCCATTGACAGTGAAACTCCTGCAGATAGCTACCTGCTTCAACGCATCACGTCAGGCGAGATGCCGCCCAAAAGGCAAGGTCAATCACAGAAACTTCCCTCTTCCGAAATCGAACTTTTTCGGCAGTGGATCAACGGTGGAGCGAAATGGCCGGAGCAGCGTGTGCTGGACTACTTTGAACGTACCAATGACGTGCGTGCTGGTCGTGATTGGTGGTCGCTGCAGCCAGTGGTTCGCCCGCTTGTGCCACTGCTCAAGGAAAAAATACAGCCCAGCAATCCCATTGATGCATTCATCGGTGCGGAACTTGCAAAACACAATATAAAGGCGGCCCCTCGAGCAGATCGTAGAACGCTCATTCGCAGACTCTATTACGATGTCATCGGATTGCCACCGAGTGAGTCGGCGATCACTGAATTTGAAAATGACAAGGATCCGATAGCGTGGTCCAAGTTAGTCGATCATTTGTTGGATATGCCGCAGTATGGTGAACGCTGGGCACGTTACTGGCTCGATTTGGCTCGCTATGCAGATACCAGTGGCTATGAACGCGATCAGGAGAAACCGTTTGCATGGAAGTATCGCGATTGGGTTGTCGACGCCTTTAACAGCGATATGTCGTACGATCAGTTCATTCTTGAACAACTCGCCGGTGACGAAATTGAGAACCGAACCAAACAGTCGGTCATTGCGACGGGCTTCCTCCGTCTCGGGACTTGGAACGACGAACCGAATGATCGTCTCGACTATCAATACGAGCGTCTGGAAGACCTCGTTCATACTACGTCGTCGGCGTTCTTTGGCTTGACGGTCAAGTGTGCTCGTTGTCACTCCCATAAGTTTGATGCAATCACTCAAACGGACTACTACCGTATGGCCTCGGCTTTCTGGGCTGGACCATTACTGACAGGTGGCAAGCAACTTGGTGGCCCCACGGCAGAGCAGGTCGGTTTTGATGATGTGCTTGCCTGGACGGACACGGGGCCAAAGCCCAAGCCGTTGTACCGTTTGAAAAATGGTGAACGAGATCAACCGCTTGAGGAAGTGGTTCCCGCATCGCTTTCGCTCATTCCCTCATTGGAACGCTCGTTTGACTCGCCGCCTGCAGGTACACAAACATCGCATCGTAGACGCCAGCTTGCTGAGTGGATTACTGATCCGAAGCATCCACTGACGTCTCGCGTTTTGGTCAACCGCTTGTGGCAACACCATTTCGGGCACGCGATCGTGAGGACTCCCAGTAATCTTGGTTTCCTGGCAGATCCTCCGACGCATCCGAAGCTGCTCGATTGGTTGGCCTCGGAATTTGACGCCGGTGGGCGCCGGATGAAATCGATTCATCGATTGATCCTGAACTCGCGAACATGGCAACAAAGAGTGCTGCATCCACGATCCGGTGAGCTTGAGCAGCTTGATTCAACGAACCGCCTGTGGTGGCATGCTGAACGTCGCCGTCTTGATGCTGAGACGCTGCGGGATACGTTGCTGGCGGTTACCGGTGAGCTTGATTTGAAGCAAGGTGGGGTTGCTTTCAAGGCCACCATCAACCCCGAAGCGTTGGAAGGTTTGTCCCGTAAATCAACGGCATGGCAGGCGTCTGCAGTGGAGTTGCAGAATCGCAGAAGCCTTTACATGTATCTGAAACGAGGGTTGTTGCCGCCCATGATGACCACGTTTGATCTAAACGAACCGACTCTTTCTTGTGGCCAGCGAAATGTCACGATCGTACCAACCCAGGCGTTGGTGCTCCTGAATAATCGATTTGTGCATGACCGAAGCGAGCAGCTTGCGACCGTTATTCAAAAGTCAGTGACTGGGATTCCTGAGCAAGTAAAACTTGCCTGGCTTTCGGTGCTGAAACGCGAGCCCAACGCAGGCGAACTGGAACGATCAATCGAGCATGTTGCGATTCAATCCCGGACTTTCGCTGATCCCACCAGCGCTGATCCCACCAGCGCTGATCCCACCAGCGCTGATCCCACCAGCGGTGATCCCACCAGCGGTGAGCGAGCGCGAGAAGATCGTGGTTTAGTTTTGCAGCAAACGAGAGACTCTCTTGTTCTGCACTTGCATGCGGAGAATGCTGTTACGTCCGGTGGTAAGGGGGCTGTGGTCAAGTCGCTTTCGGATTTGTCTGGTAAAAATCACCATGCGACGCAGGCAGAGACTGGTTCTCGGCCGACGTTGGTCTCCGATGCAATGGGTGATAAACCAGCCCTGCACTTCAATGGGAGTGGACAGTTCATGAAAATCGCTGGACAGGTTCTTGCTGATCCACTCTGTACGATCGTTTGTGTTGTTCGTGATGACAACGGATCAGGGCATCGGACCCTCTTTTCGAACTGGAACGGCCGTGCTGGAAATTCAACATCATCCTTGTTTCTTGGGCTTACTGCTGAAAATACAGTTCGGTTTAGCGATGCATTGGGATCTGCTGGAGAAGTATCAGGCCGTACAAAGCCTTTCATTTTGACAGCTGTCAACGGCCTGAAGGCAGCGTCTGTATTTCAAAATAGTCGATTGCTGAAAACGGCAAGCCAATTGCCAGAACGCCGCCTTGATACTGCTTGGGTTCTGGGGCAGCAGGGCAATATTGATGGTGAGTTTTGGAAGGGTAGTGTTGCCGAGATTCGAGTCTATGATCGGGCCTTGTCAGCACGTCAGTTACGGTTAGTGGAAACACAACTTGCAGAGTACTATGGTATTTTGCTGCCGGATGAGGATTCGCCAAAGCGAATGGACTCTGATCATCTGGCTTTGGCTTCGCTGTGTCTTGTGCTTATGAATTCAAACGAGTTTCTGTTCGTAGATTGAGGTGATTCATGAATAGCAAACGCCGCTTCCCCTGCGGACAGACGCGACGCGAAGCAGTCTGGAAAATGGGTTGTGGCTTTACAGGGCTTGCGCTGACAGATTTGCTTGCACGGGAGTCGCTGCTTACCTCATGCGCAAACGCAGATGATGCTCATCCATCCAATCCCGTCGCCGCAAGAAAAGGTCATCACAAGCCGCGAGCCAAATCGTGCATCTTTCTGACGATGAATGGGGCTCCCTCTCAGGTAGACACCTTCGACTACAAGCCGGAGTTGGAAAAATATGCGGGCAAACAATTGCCTGCTGACAAAACCTACATCAACTCGGGTGGTCGCAAAGTGGGGTTTCTCACTCCTGCTTGGCGTCCCTTTCGACCGGGTGGCGAGAGCGGGTTACTGGTTTCGGACTTCTTTCCAAAGGTTCGCGAGCATGCTGATAAGTTGTGCGTTTTGAATTCCTGTCACACGGACAGTCACGCTCATGGTTCTGCTCTGGTCGCAATGAATACTGGCAAGACCCAGATTGGTCGTCCGTCATTGGGCAGTTGGTCGGTTTATGGATTAGGCACAGAGAATGAGAATCTGCCTGGCTACGTGGTCATGCTCGATAAGCGTGGTGGACCAATCAGTGGTCAGCCCAACTGGGCCAGCGGTTTTATGCCTGCGACCTACTCAGGGACCCTGTTTCGTCCCGCAGGCGATCCGATTCTGGATTTGAGTGGCCCGAGTCATATCTCACGCAAGGCACAGCGTGAACAGCTCGATTTGCTTGCCGAACTTAATCAGAAGCACTTCGCCGAGCATGGAGGTGGTAGTGATCTGGCGGCAAGAATCAACAGCTATGAACTTGCCTATCGCATGCAGTCGGCAACTCCCGAAGCGGTGGACTTGTCAGAGGAGACAAGTGAGACGCTTGAGATGTATGGCGTTGGAAAACAGCCGACCGACGAGTACGGCCGCAATTGTCTGATCGCAAGGCGTCTTGTTGAGCGTGGTGTTCGCTTCATTCAGCTCTATTCTGGTGGAGGTCACTTGGAGGAAACCTGGGATGCTCATGCCGGAATCGAATCCAATCACGGGCAGCATGCCCCTGAGGTTGACCAGCCTATCGCTGCACTGCTGGAAGATCTTGAGCGTCGGTCACTCTTGGATGAAACGCTTGTCATCTGGGGTGGTGAATTCGGTCGGATGCCGTTCAGCGAAGGGCAGAACGCACCTGGCCGGAATCACAATCCTTACGGATTTTCAATGTGGATGGCCGGCGGCGGTGTCAAAGGTGGGATGAATTATGGAAAGACGGATGAACTGGGTTTCGAAGCAGTGGAGAACAAAGTTCATTTGCACGATCTGCACGCAACGATCCTGCACATCATGGGGCTCGATCACGAATTGCTTAGCTACTTTCATCAGGGTCGGCAAGAAAGTCTGACTGATGTTCACGGTCGAGTGATTGGCGATATCTTCGCTTGAGCGTGACAGAGGGTTCGCTTGATTCATCTGCGGAGGCGAAATGTCCCAGTTTCTGAAATGAGCTTAGCAAGAACAGCTTCGTGTGAACTTGGGGCAGGAAACGTGCTCAAGCGGGTGAGGCTTCGAGAGCCTCTCTGCACAACCGCCGGAGGCTATCTCAATCAAACTGTTGCATTGAAGACGCGATTGATAGACGGGTCTTGAGGGTAGCAGTTTCAACGAACTGAAGATCCTGCACCGCATACTTGCGGGGTTGCAGTTGACGAATGAACCTTCTGGCATGTTCTGATCCATGCCTTCGTGAGTTCCGGTTCGCCACTCACTCAGCCTGGTAGCGTGAGTGATGCATTCCGCAACGTGTTAGGCGGCGGTGGCAGGAATGATTCCGATGATGTTTCCATTCTTATCGCACAAGAAAAGGAACTTGCTGTTGGCGACTGCTGGTTTGATCGTATGCATGACTGTTCCACCGCTACAAAAAGGGGCGTGACATCGTCATCCATGACAAGGAATTTCACGAATAGTAGCGTTTCAACGCTGGTGGGAAAGTGTGTGAACCCCGAGTTCCGGGAACTTAATGAAACCTTTGCATCGTACGGGCCCCTAGCTTGCCGGTAATTGTAACGAACGGGGGTGTTCCAGCAGTCATCCAAAGTTGTGGCAAGGGATTCGTGCTAATAGGACACTTGGTTGTTCTGACGTCATGCAGCGTTCTTTGGCTTGGCAATTGGATTTGAGGACTCGAAGTAGACTGCCCAAGGCAAGCATGCTCAGTGGTTGTTTTGACGTGGAGAGGCGACTTCAGACGCTTTTGAGTTCAATGATTTGTGGAGTCAGGCAGGGGCGCCGAGGGCAGATGCAAGTGTGCTTCCAGATGCCAGTACACGCCGCTGCGGCGTAAGAAACGGCAGTGAAGCAGGTTCGGTCCTCTTGGAGGACTTGCCACGTCTTGGCAGGTTCCACTGATTTCTTACCTGCGTGATTCTGAGTAATTCGCAAAAATTTGATTTTTCGATGGGTGTGTGCGCCGCTTTGGACGCACTGTCCTTCGTTAGGTGCCGTGAAGACATCTTCTGCTTCACGGTGTGTGTTGGCACGTCAGTTGGTCTCGCTTGGTTCATGTCGGCGTGTTTGGGGCGAGGTTACCAACCCGGGTGCCAAACGCTGTCGTATCCTGCGTTTTCAGTCTCTCGTTTTCAACGCTGCAACTGCTGGCAGGCGAATTTAAGGTTGCCGATGCAGTTAGTTCAAGAGAGTAGTTTTACGGTAATGAAAGATGAATAAGTTTTATTGCACCGTCATTTGCGTAGTCGCGACTCTTGTCGGTGCTTGCGATGAACGAAAAGAAACGCAAAAACCGCTGTCGCATACTGTTTATCCAGCCATTGGAGTTGTTCAGGAGTTGGTTCCCGATGATCGCGGGGTTTTCATTGATCATGAGGAGATCCCGGGTTTCATGGTTGCGATGACAATGTATCTGAAGGTTGCCGAGCAGGAGGATTATCAGAGTCTAAAAGTTGGTCATCAGTACACCTTTGAATTGCTGGTTGATGGTGGCGGTGAGACCCGTGTTCAGAATCTGGTGCCGACAGGAAAGGTAGTCGTAGCAGGCGATAATGATACTTCGCCAAGCGAAAGTTGGTTCAAGACACCAGACTTTGAACTAGGTGATAGTGCCCCTGAGTTTTTGTGCATTTCATCCAAGGGTGAGGAAATCAGCCCGGCTGTTCTGAAAGGAAAAGTGTGGGCAATCACTTTTATTTTTACACGTTGTCCATTGCCGGATTATTGCCCAAGAATGACCCTGCGTTTCAAAGAGGCAGTGGACCTTCTTGAGGAGAGGGACGTTGATGGCTGGAAAATGATTTCTCTGACAATAGATCCCAAGCATGACCAACTGGATGTTCTTCAGTCATACCGTGATGCATGGGGAATTAACTCAGACGATTGGCATTTTTGTCGTGCCGAGCCTGAGCAGGTCAGGGAAATTGGCGATCCTTTAGGGCTAGCGTTTCAATCCAGTGAGTTTCCGATTGAACACAATCTCAGGACCGCTGTTTTTGACTCCGAAGGAAGGTTGGTGGAGGTTTTTAGCGGGAATGGATGGACGTCCCTCGAATTGGCGGATTCCATTATCAATGCCATGAAATGAAGCCATTTGGAAATTTGATTCTGTGAATGAATCAATTGCGAGAGTTTACTTACATAACCCAATTAAATGATGGAAGAATTATGAAAGCTGCAATTACGGCTCTCTTGTCGTGTGTGTGTTTCTGTACTGTAGTATCGCTTGCACAGGACGCTCCCGTTAGTGAAGCGGCTCCTGTGATCGAAACGAGCCCTGCATTCGACAGACTGAAGAATCTTATTGGCGACTGGAAAGGTGAAATGCGACGATCCACTGGAGAAGTCATTAATCTGAAATTGAGCTACAAAGTGGTTTCCAATGGTAGCGTGATCATTGAAGACGCCGTTGAAGACGACGTCGAAATGATTACTACTTATACAGATCGATTCGGGAAATTGACTGCTACCCACTACTGCGCCCTTGGTAATCAGCCAATGTTCAATCTTTCAAGCATGACGGCGTCGACTCTTGATTTTGATTTTGATCCCCGTTGTGGCCTTAAAGAGGGGGAACACAAGTATGTCAAGGACTGGAAGATTATCCATGACCCGAAAAAACCGGATGTCCTTGTTACCGAATACGTTCTGATTAACGAAGACAAGTCATTGGAGACGAGCGTTGCTACGCTGAAAAAAGTGAAGTAGAACTTCTCGGAGTGGCGAGACAATTGTGCTGGCGTGGTTCTTACCCATTGGCGATGCTGGTAACGAAGCATTCCCCATCCCACAAAACATGTCGCAGATTTGTGACGAAAGTAAATGCCTCAACTTTGTGAGGCAGCAGTGGGATGTTGGCTCTCGTCCTGTATCTGCTTTGCCTGCATCCAACGTATGTCTGTCAAGCACTTTATGATAAAGCCGATGGCTGCAAGGAGGAGTGCGTTGGTAATCGCGTCCCACGTTACAGATACGGCCATGCGTTCTAGGGCTGTATCATATTTGTGGTCAGACGATTCAATCCAACATAATGTTGGATTGATGAATTGGATTGCCGCGCCGGCATAGAGCACATATGGCCAAGGCGTTTTGCGAGAGACCTTGCGTGGGAAACCATCGTCGATGGGTTTTGATCGGACTCTGCGTCGAATTCTTCGAGATTCTTTTTGCTTGAATTTTTGTTCGTAGGACTTCATTGCAGACGATGTGGGCTCATTCGATTCTGAGTCTGACATCACTGAGTCATCGAGTGGGGTGACACAGACAGCGTGGCATTTTGGGCAGGTAGCTGTTTTACCCAGTTGAGATGGTGCAACATTAAATGTTGTTCCGCATTTGCAGCTAATGAGTGATTCGGGGCTAGGTTTCATTTTTCACGCCTTCGTTTGTTGTGGTCGCATGTAGCCTCTTTCAATCTACCAAGATTGAGCTTGAGGTGTTGAGTTTGCGTTGACTCTGCTGTTGCTAACAGAATCACTTGCGACCTCATCTGCCTGCAAGATTGAAGCATTTGTGTCGGGGTTGGCCTTGCTGAGATGGGACAGGCTAAGACTCTGGCGGGCGGCTAGTGCGATGCGGTGGTGCTGATTTGCGGTCTGTGATGATTTTTGCAAACAACTTGTGTTCTGCGAAAATAGTTGACAGTGGGAGGATCAACTTTCAGTGATTGTTAATGGTGCGTGCACGCATGAGAGAGATGCACTATCGGTTAGATTCAATTGCCGGGTGTCGCTTGTCGGTCAGGCGAATTCGTTTCGGCATGGAGTTGATTCGCGAGACGCTGAATCAATTCGCTGTGTTCTACTTGTTCTGCAATGTTGTTGTTTTCCTTGGGGTCGGATTCGAGGTCGTACAGTTCGCGAGCGACGACATCGGTTCCGTTTTTGGGTTTCCATTCGACGTATCGATGGTTGGGTGTTCGAATGCAACGCCCCATATAGGCCACTCCATCGGGAGCTATCCAGATACCATCACGCAGGAATTGGCTGAACACAGCTTTTTTCCATGGTAGTTTCCGGTTCTCTAGCAGGGGAGCAAAACTGATGCCCTCAAGCTCATCTCTCGACGGTATGCCGGCGAGTTCGCACAGGGATGGATAGACGTCGACGAATTCCACGAGTCGATCGCATTTCTTGCCATTCTCGACAGCGCCCGGTGTGCGGACAATCAAAGGAGCTCGTGTGTCGATTTCATAGTTGGTCATTTTGCACCAACTATTGTGCTCGCCTAATTTCCAACCATGGTCGCCCCACAGTACCACGATGGTATTGCGATCAAGGTCCTGTTCTTTGAGCGCATCCAGCAACCGACCGACCTGTGCGTCAATGTAGCTGACGGAGGCGAGGTATCCGTGCTTTAGTAAACGTGACTGTTCATCAGTAAACGATCCTTCGTGTGGACGCGGATTGTTTTTGAAGTCTGTGTAGCCACGAATTTCGCGGGCGGTGTTGACTGACATGATCGGCGCATTCTTTGGCCGGAATCGATTTTCAGCCAGAGGGATCGACTGGCGGTCATACATGTCCCAATAGCGTTTCGGGACATTGAAGGGTAAGTGGGGGCGGTAATACCCGACCGCCATGAAAAATGGCTTTTCGTCGGTCGTAATCGACTTTATCTTTTCAATTGCAATGGTGGTCTGCGCACCATCAAAATACGCGTCGTCAGGAATGTCAACGTTTTCGGTGGCAACGTGTTTTAGATACCACTTGCCAAATTGATCAATGCGACGCAGATCGTTCTTGGCGATCAATTCAGCCTTGCGGTTCTCAAGCCACGCCACATTGTCCTTGCCCCGATAAACCGCATCCGGATCAAACGGATAGTCGTCGATATTCAGCTTCGGCTCGCTCCACGAAAGTGGATCCTGAATGTTGTTGTGGAAAATTTTTCCAATGCCCACTGCGTGGTAGCCATGGTTCATGAATTGCTGGGTCAACGTGACTGCATCGGGAGTTGTCTTTCGAAAGTCCGTTTTCAAATCCCAAACTTTGATCGTGTCTGGACGTAAACCGGTCATCAAGCTTGCGCGAGATGGGTTACAAACCGCTTGTTGGCAGTAAGCGTGTGTGAATGTTACGGCTGAGTCTGCAAAACGGTCGATGTTCGGGCTCTTGGCAATGCTCGACCCGTAACAACCAAGTTCTGGACGCAAATCGTCCACGGCAATGAATAAAACGTTGGGTTTCGTTGTTTGCTGCACCTCCGCAGCAATCAGGCTACGCTGGAAGTATGTACTGACGGGCAGGTACAGCAGAGACAGGCACAGGATAAAAGTGACGGTGCTGGGAACGAGCTTATTCATTCGATCTTGCAACTGGCGTGGTAATTGTCAAAAGCACGGGTGAATTGACCACTATACCATGCGTTCATTGGGGAACGCCGTTAATGGGATCTTGTGCATCGTTGTCAATTTCTACTATTTGTTGGATGGTGTTCGGATCAAAAAAATGTGTCATGTGACCGAGGGCTCTGTGGGCGATTGGCAAGGAATTTGCGCAGTGCCTGGATCTCTTTGGAGAGTGATGCCTGATGGGACGCTAGCGAATGTCTTCCCTGTCCTGACTTGAATTGAACTCCAAGGCGGCATCTTGTAGAGTCCGGGCGGGCTGAGAAAAGCCAGACCCCGCAGCGGTCTTTAGGGCGTCGGTCACTATGTTGTGTACCCAGTCGCCCCGAAGTTCGTCAATAACCAGTTCGTGCTGCCCTGCATGGAAAGGAATGTCAAAAATTCCTAAACGAGAGTCGCATGCATTTCGCGATGGCTGAGTTGAGGTCCAAGGGAGGGGCTGTCACCGTTTCACCAGTCACTTTCCGGTGAGAAAGCGGAGACGCTTTGCCCGCTGTCCGTGGTTTTGAGTCTGCCGGTCTGCCGGTCTGCTTTCCAAATCTGTGTATGATAAAGATCTGCCATAACGAAAGCCGGACATCACTTTGCATGTGCTGCTGATCAATGGCTGGTTGATCAGCGTTTTCTCAACTCAATGGACTGTCGTCCGCCAAAGACCATGGAATGAGCGAACAAGAGACAGGGCATGAAACGGTTAAGTGTCGTGAATGCGGGGCTCTGCGGCAGGGGGCAGGTTCCAGCGATGGGTGTCCAGTATGTCTGTTGGGAATAGGTGCTCGGGGAAATCGTGAGAACGCCTTCGGTGAACAGCAATTTGCTGAACGCTATCGGATCGAATCGTTCATGGGCCGAGGCGGGATGGGGCAGGTGTTCAAAGCAATTGATTCTCAGCTTGGGCGTGAAGTCGCAGTCAAGTTGTTGGTAGGCAACCGGTATCAAGACCACGAAAAGGTCAAGCGATTCCGGCAGGAAGCACTGACTTTGTCAAAAGTCAATCATCCCAATGTTTGTACGATTCACGATGTGGGGGTGTCCCCTGAAGGGCCATACATCGTGATGGAGTTGGTGCATGGTCAGACGATTGGGGAGCTTGTAAAAGGGAGAGCATTATCGCTCAATCAGTCATTGGATCTCATGCTTCAAGCTTGCAAGGGTGTTCATGCAATTCACGCCAAAGGGATTGTACATCGTGATATCAAGCCATCCAACGTCATGGTTACAGCAGGAAACCTCGTTAAGATTGTGGACTTTGGATTGGCAACACGCGCAAACCGGGGCCGCGATGATCAGACGGCATTCGACGCTCCAGAGAATACACTCACCGACGAAGTGAAGACTGTTGCAGGACACGTAGTGGGGACGCCCAATTATATGTCGCCTGAGCAGGCTTCAGGACGGTTTGTCGATGCTCGTACTGATGTGTTTTCATTGGGGGCAGTGTTTTATGTCATGTTGACACATCAGCCACCGTTTCAGGCAGAAACTCCGATGCTGACCATGCATGCGATTATCGGGCGTGACTACAAACCCGTCCGTGACAAAAATCCTGATGTACCAGAGGCGGTTGCTAATCTTGTTGAAAAGATGCTCGGGGACATTGAAGAGCGTTTTGAGAGCTTTGATCCGGTCATGGAAGCACTCGAATTGCAGCTCGCAGCTGCGCCAAATGAGACCACGATCGCCATGACTGGCGGCACGAGGGGGATGGATGTCAGTGTCGCGCGCAGTCCACAGTCGCGATCCAAAGTCGTTCGGATTCGAGCAAGCAGTGTTTCTATCATCCTGCTTTGCATGTTGGTTTTTTTGGGGGTGTGGTTCTGGCTAAGGCCATTGCCTAAAACGCCTGACATGGAAACCTCAGCAACATCTGGTGTGGTGCTGAAGGCATATCATGCACATCGTCTAAGCGAGGTGGTGGCCGTCGTGATTGACCCTGCTGTCTATAGCGATCAAAAATCAGGCAGCAGCAACGCTTCGTACCTTGAGTATGATTTCTATGAATTACTGAAAACAACCATCTCTGAAGTGCTTTTGGAAAACGCTGTCCCCGTTCGTGCGTTTGACAATGAAGGCTGGTCAGAGGTTGCTAGAGTCAGTCGGTTCAAGGATGGTTCGCTTGACTTCTCGAAAACTGTCAGCAGCCTGCTGCGAGAGAATGACGCCAATCTGTTCATTACCATTGGTGGTTATTTTGACCAAATGAGCAATACATATCAATTCGATATTTCCCTGGTGGATTCTGCGGGGATCAGTTTCCAGTCAAGTCATATGGAATTTAAAGATCAGGCGATACAGGATAGAGATGATGTGGTTGTGCGAGAGAGTTTCGTGGCCTGGTTTGATGAGAATTTTGAACGTTCTTCAACGAGTGAATGATGTCTGTTAAGGGGTGCTAATGTCCGTTTAACTTCGAGGCGGTTCATTGACATGATGTTTGTTTCGGGTTGAAGCCCAGTAGGATATTCACTTCTTTTTCTTCTTCCTGTTTTTGGGCTGTTTCCGATCTTCCGCCTGCGACCACATCTCCTTGTCAACGCTGGTAAGCCTGGCTTTGGCGAGTTTCGATAAGGTGGATGCAAGCTGATCCTTGATCATGCGTTCTTTTTTCGTCAGCTCAGAATCAGCTAATTTCTTGCCATCGAATGGCCCTTGGTATCGTGTTAGCGTGGCGTTGGTTCCATCTGTTTTTGCTACGAGCGAATATCGCTTGTCGCGGACCATGACCTGGCCACGGTACCAAATGTAAATCCAATCTTTCTTGCGAGCCTTGGCGTTGTTCTTAAGGATGGAAGCGATGCTGGAACCATCACCCGGGTAATCTTCGGGGAGTTTGCCGCCAATGACCTCGCATAGGGTTGGCATCACGTCAACAAACTCAACCAAGTCGTCAGTGACACGTCCCGGTTTGTCGATTCCCTCAGGCCAACTTGCGATCATGGGAACGCGAGTTCCCATGTCGGTCATGGTTCCCTTACCGCCAACGACTTTGGTGCCATTCCATGGTGTGACGATGGGTTTGTCAGTGCCGTTGTCACCCGTGAAAATCAGCAAGGTGTCGTCACGCACGCCAGAGTCTCCGAGTTGCTTGACGATTTGCCCGACCATTTTGTCAGCGTAAGCTGCCATGTCCCTGAAGTGTCGTTGTGGATCGTTGAGGTCGCCCTTGTAAGTGGTTGACCCGAGTCGCTTGGGATCCCAGTCACTTGAATCGGGGGTAGGGTCAAATGGGCAGTGCGTCAAAATCATCGGGTAGTAAACCAGAAACGGCTTCGTCTTGTTTTGGTCGATAAAGTTACACACGAAGTCGGTGCAGAGTTGGGGCGCATACTCGCCGTCTACGTATTCCTTTTCTTTGCCGTTGAATTCCAGCATCGGATTGACGAATCGTCGATCATAAGTTTTTCCATCCTGCTTGGATCGGCCGCTGCGTGTGTGTTGCCAAAGGCAGGACTTGTCAAATCCAAAGTGTTGTGGCGCATCTTGCTCCTTGCCTAACTGCCATTTTCCGGCAATGCAGGTTGTGTACCCGGCGTTCTTCGCTTGGTGTGCAAAGGTGGTTTGTCCGCGGTCCAAGAGTCCGAACTTCACATAGTTTCGAACGTTGTACTGGCCTGTCATGATTTTCGCCCGCGACGGAGTGCACAGCGGGTTGGCAAAGCAGTTGGTGAATCGGATTCCGCCAGCGGCCAACTTGTCCAGGTTAGGCGTTTTGCACGATTCGCTGCCGTTCACAGACAAAGCCTCATAGCCCATGTCATCTGCCATGATCAGAATGACATTGGGTTGCTTGGCATCAACTGTTCCAATCGTAGCCAGTAAAAGGAGAATAAGGATTCTGTGCATTCTGGTTCTCGCTGAATATTCTTGACGCGGTGTTAATGGATCAGGACTCGCAATCGTTACTATAGCAGAGTAGAGTTTTTGACTCGCAAGTTTGTGTTTTCTTCGACTTCAATTGTCGATTTGAACGCGTGTGTAGGGAGACGAAAGGTAAGTCGCATAATGAATATCTTTATGCTTGATCGTGTTGCGGTGATTGCTGAAAAAGTCAACTCGCGAAATGCCTGATGGTAATTTGATTTTTGCTGTCCATGCGTTAAGTGTTGGGTCGTACTGCATCTGTGCCACGTTTGCGTCTGGGATGAGTTCGCTCAAGTAATTTGGGCTGCCGTCGGGAGCCCGATCAAACATCCACCAGATGCGTCCACTCTCAGCAGTCGCGTCTTCGGGGAACCTGACGGTGACTTTCAGGGTTCCGTTTTCGATGCTGTGTTTGATTTCAGGAGGCGGCAATAGAGTTCCCTTTGCCTGTTCAGGAAGGAAATGTTTTAACAGAAATGCAGCTTTGTTCTGCTGATCCTGTTCTCCTTGGGGGTGCCCTTTTTTTCCGTGTCCCGTGTTAGCCCCGAGGTAAATAGGTATATCCGGGTGATGAGAGCCTCCCCATGCCAGATCGTAGGCCACGCTGTCATGGGTTCCCGGATGAAATAGCATATCGACGTTTCGCTGACGCAATTGATCCAGATTGCGTGAAATGAATACGTCATCAGCAATGTCCGCTGTGAATTTTTTCAGGTCGGGCCAAGTGTGCCCAGCAGCCAGAGCGGCCCGATTGAACGTGGGCCCGAAATTACCTCCGGAAAAGATGCCACGTCGGCCCGGTTGCGATTCAAGCTCATCCCATGCCTGACGATCGCAGAGCCTCAGTGGTGAGTCCCAGATTGGTGATACGGTTGCGTGAACGGCCGTCATGCGATGGTCATGCAGAATCGCCATCGATGGTGAAGCGCCGTTCTTGGATGAACCAGTCACAGCGACTTTGCCTCTTTCAAAATGACCAGTCTCAGCGTAGGCAGTGGTAATCGCCCGCATCAACGTTGCCGGCCATGCCCAATATTGAATCTTGTAGTGGGGATTGAGTGTTTCTGCAAAACGCTGGCTGGCGGCTGCTGCCATCGCACGCTGGCCATAGGTTCCTGGTTCCTGGACGACAGTCAATACAAGACCCACACCGGATTTGAGCAACTCGCGTTCCACTTGATTTGGTTTGGTGTCCATTCGCAACCGCGAAGGTGTGCTTCCACCGGTCAGGTGAAAGCCGGCAGCTTTCTGGTTCTCAGGCACAATCATGCGAACCGGAACCCGGTACTCCTGACCCTCCCACAGGTCACCCACATTGATGCTCACGAGTTTCTGGCGAGTGGCAATCGATCCGCTGACGGCGTGCCAATCCTGCAACACTTCGATTTGTAACGTGTTGGCATCCTGAATGGCAGTCATGTCGAATACTGGATCTGATGCAGAGGCAGAGTGGCCTCCCAGCACGATTGAAATCCAGATGCAGAAAATGTTCAATTTCATCCAGCGCGATCCTGTTGCAGGTTCCGGGCAGTGCATTGAATTTGATTTCGGTATCAAATTCAAGCATGGTGAGTGGGGCATTGTTTCGAGCCACCAGTTTACATCAACCACAGCATTCAGGGCGATGTGCCAGCTTTCAGGGAAGCTGGAGGCAGGGAAGCTGGAGGCAGGGAAGCCCTTTCCAAACCTACACAGTTGCATCAACTGGGGTCGGGATACGCAGGGGTTGGCGTTGCCAGTATGTCAGGCTTCGCCATAGCCACTCAAAAGGTCCGAAACGAAAGTAACGTAACCAGAGGCATGAGAAAACAAGTTGCAGCAGCGAAGCTGCCAGCACTGTGATGATCTGTTCTACTCGTGAAAAATTGCCAAACTGTCCCAGCCCATGACCATAAAAAAGCGAAGTGCATAGCAATGTTTGGAGCAGGTAGTTTGAAAGTGCCATTTGTCCGACACGAGCAAGCGGCCATGCCATTTTTGCGAGGTTTGGTGATTTGACAATCAGCATCATGGCACCTACGTATCCAAGACTGATCAACGGGCTTGCCCAGTAATTGAATTGATCGCCAAGAAAAAACGAATAGCTCATGCTCCATTCGTTGGCAAAGTTCTGGTGGATTCCATACATCGTCACAGGGATTCCGATGCAAGCCGCAATTACCAGCAAAAACAAGTAAATTGGATTTGAACGCACACCGGTTAGGATCCCCTGCTTGTACAACGCCATCCCGATCAACATCAGCCCAGAACATCGCCACGCCAGTGTGAATAGGAATACGAACGTCTCAAGAAAGAATGCCTGAGTTGATCGCAGTGGCAGTTGCTGCAGCCACGGACCCAATTGGGTTGCCACCTCCTTGTTGATTTCAGTTGCCCCCGGTTGCCAGGTTTCCTGCTGCATCTGAAGGACATCTTCGGGTGGCCAGAATGGAATTGACAAGCCGGTTAAAACCGACAGACCAGAGGCTACGCTGAAGCAAAGCAGGCCTGTGATCCACAAGGCACGTGGAGAAAAATTGCGAAAATAAAAGACAGCCATGCCGCACAGGGCATAAGGCACCAGGATGTCTCCCTGCCACAGTAGATGTGCATGCAGTAATCCAAACACCAGCAACCAGCTCATCCTGCGAAAATGAAAACCGGTGACAGGCAACCCTCTGGCTGTTCGCCTGTCTGACATCAGTACGATCCCAGCGCCAAACAGCATTGAGAAAATGGACATGAATTTCATGTCCGCAAAGAGGTGGCTAAGGTACCAAACCCAATAGTTGGCATTTTTGAGGTCACCAAAGGCGGTTGGATTGAGATAGGCACTGCTGATCATCGAGAAGAATTGAATGTTCATGATCAGAATGCCCAAGGTTGCTACACCACGCAACACATCCAGCACCACAATTCGCTCAGGCTCTGAAGTGGGAGTGACTGCTGGCTTCGGTTTTAACTTAACTGCCAGTGGGTCTGGTGGCAGTGTTGAGGTTGGTTCGGGTTGTTCTGCCATTTTGGTTCATGTGTTCGCAAGAACTTTTCCTGCAAGATTTACTGGTGTTCCAAACCCATGTTTCAATTTGAGTTGGTTTGTAGTGTGGGAATTGGTCCATATCCGATGTCCGACGGTCGCTGGGATGGATCAGTTGGCGTCAGGTTTCCTGCATTATCCGTAAGGTTGCGTCCCACGCTGTACACCAGCCAACCGCTTTCTGTCTTTCGGGCAATCAAATCCTTGGACGTGTAAGGATCTGTCCTGATTGCTGCGGGAAGGGATTTGATCTCGAGGTCGGGTTGCTTTTGAACCGCCAGTAAAATTCGCAATGCTTGGAGTCTTGCGGTTGCATCGTCTTTTGCATCCAAAACCCCTGTAATGTCAGGAGCCATGAGTTTGCTGATGAATCTGAGAAAACCGGACTCTAATAGTTCTGAAGTCATCGCGTCCATGCGTTCGTCACGCAATGTTTTGGTTTGAGTTACCATTGAAATACATTGGTTCATGTATTCAATGTAGGCCGCTTCGTCATCGTTGAAATAGGCCTTGCCAACGCTCGTTCCAACAAAGAAGGCCGGCATGGGAAGTTGGTTTTCCTCTGATTCTATAGCAGCCCGATGAAAGTCTTGAAATGACTGTATTCCGATGGCACGCTCTAATTTCAATGCGTTGGTGAGGTTTGCGTTCAATTGGAATTGTTGCAGTTGTGTGTCAATTGCTTCTCGCATTGGCTCCGAGACTTCGCACGTTGTCAGTGTTTGATGGACCACCTTGCCAAGGTTTTCCAGGCCAACACATTCAATTAAAAATCCCACAAGAGAGTTTTCCAGTTCAGTAAGTTGCAAGATGCGGTAGCCTGTCAGACAGACGCCGATTGCGGTATCTCCCTCTCCTCTGGATGCGATCATGCTTGCCTTGTCTGCCAGCATCTCGATCGCTTGTCTTGATGTTTCCAAGTGTGCAGCACTCGCGCCAAATCCTTGACTACGGTCAATGTCAGATCGAAAGATTTGGCGGTGAGACGCTTTTTCCAACAAGTCGAACAGTTCACTGTTCTCTGCAAAAAAATCTTCCAGCTGTTTTTGGGTGTCAGGCGATGCGGGTTGTTGAACGGTTGAACCGCCGGAATTCAATGAGTCGTTTTTTGTTTTTAAGCTTCTAACTAATTCAGAGTATGCGTTGATTCCAGACGTTGCCTCAGAGAGCAGCACAAAGGCATTGTCCTTTTCAGAAACGGGTTCTGTTGCGTAATCCGTGTAATGGATTGGATCACCAGCATCGGAAATATCGCTTCGTAGTTTTTTCAGCGTTCTGCCGGTAGAGTTCGCCAGCCAAAATGAACCTGCGAGTCCACAAACGAATAGTAGCGTCAGTAACGCCAAACTTCCCAATAAGAACTTTTTCACATGTTCACCTGATGCTTTGTAAGGGTCACTGTTGGAGATTGTCTTCCGAAGGAAGGGGGGGGTGATGGACTGGCCGGACTGACATGTTTGGCTGAAGCTTGATTGCACCTGGGCGCAAGATTGTGTGTTTTATTGATCGGATTTTAAATCCGCGTTGGAATCACGAGAATCCTGCACTTGATATCCGGGGCTGGTTTGGTGGGGGGCCACGCGGTGACGTCTTGAATGCGCACCATTTGCATCTGGCTGAGATCTGCATCATGGGCTGCTTGTTAAAATCAGGAAAGGTGGGAATCGGACTCGCTGCGCAGAATAATTGACGATTGGATGCGAGTATAATTCTCGTTGTTGGCGGTTTTTCCTTGTGCTTGGCAATTCATCATCGCGACTTGCCTTCCCCATGACTGGAGCTTTTGGATGAGAGTGGTTTTATTACTCGTTTCGGCTTTTTGTTTTTTGAATACCTCGACCGCTGAAAATCCAAAGGATGATTCTAAATTGCGAATCATCGTTTTTGGTGCGCACCCTGACGATGCGGAATACAAGGCTGGTGGAACGGCTGCTTTGTGGGCAGAGTTGGGGCACCATGTGAAATTGGTATCGGTCACCAATGGAGACATTGGGCATTGGGCAATGGCCGGTGGCCCCTTGGCTCGACGTCGTTCAGCTGAATCAGGCGAGGTTGCCAAAACTCTTGGAGTGAGCTCAGAAGTGCTTGATATTCATGATGGTGAGCTGATGCCAACGCTTGAGAATCGGCGAAAGATTACTCGTTTAATTCGCGAGTGGAATGCGGACATCGTTATTTCGCATCGCCCGTGGGACTATCATCCGGATCATCGTTATGTCGGTGTTCTGGTTCAAGACGCGGCTTATATGGTGGCTGTGCCTTTTTTCATGCCGTTGGTGACACCCCTGAAAAAGAATCCTGTCTTTCTGTACTCCAGTGATGGGTTCCAGAAACCTTATCCGTTCGAGGCGGATATTGTGGTCGATGTTGATCCAGTGTTTGATCGCAAGGTTGATGCGTTGACGGCGCTGGTGTCGCAGACCTTTGAAGGTGGTGCTCTGGGAAGCCAAGAGCGAATGGATGCAGCGCCACCAGCGTCTCAGCCTGAGTTGCGCGCCCAATGGTTGCGAGAAAAATGGGTCAAACGCCAGTCAGGTGAGGCAAGGCGTTTTCGCAATGGCTTGATTCGCTGGTATGGAGAAGAGCATGCGAACAAGGTGAAGTATGCCGAAGCCTTTGAAATCTGCGAGTATGGTCGTCAGCCAAAGGATTCAGATATCCGAAAATTGTTCCCGTTTTTGCCTGAGAAATGAGCGATAACAGACAAACATTTCAACAGAAGTACGAGCAGTGCATTTCCTGCTGATGCTGATTCGCGAAGTCAAGTTTTGCTCCATTGCTTGACTCGCATCGCAGCCGAACATGCATGTCCATGACGTGCGGTTCACCGGTTGCGTGCTTTGCCGGCGGGTAAAGTCGGAACAACGCAGGCTGATTCAACCATCTTGCGAAATTCAGCGCGTGGTGGTTTGGTTCCGTTGCACTGTGTTAGCACCATCCCAATCATATCTCTCGCTGGGTCCACCCAGACAAAGGTGCCATCCGATCCTGAGTGAGAGAATGGGCCGCCTCTTTCACTGACCTTCCATCCCAATCCGTAGTTCGTCGCTGCGTCACAGTGCTTAACTTGTGGATTGGTCATTTCAGAAACTGAAGCGGTACGCAGAACCTGGTGTTTTCCGTATCGTCCCTCGTTGAGAAGCATTTGGCAAAATAGTGCGAAATCCCAGGCGCTCGAAATCATCCCACCGGAACCACGGCAGAAGGGCCAGTCCGGTGGGTCTCCAGGTGTCCAGCCGGATTTCCATGTGCCATCCGGTTGACGTTTCAAAACGGTCGACATGCGATTGTGGTCGGCATCCGGTTCGTGGTTGAAACTGTCATGCATGCCTAACGGGGCATAGATGCGTCTTGATAAGTGCAGCTTGTAAGATCCTGTGATCTCTTCAGTGATGGCTGCTAGCGTGTTGTACCCTGCGTTGTTGTAAGAGTAGGTTTTGCCGGCAGGTTTCTCGGCAGCGATGTTGGCAAAGCGATTGACTTCGAGGCGGAGATCTGGTGCCTGCGGATTCAATGCAGATTTTTTCAACAAGGGGGTGAAGAAAAGTGGTTTGATGCGAATTCCGCTGGTGTGGGTCAGTAGGTGACGTGGAGTGATCGACCGCCATCGTTGATTTTGAAATGCGGGTAGGTATGTGCCGACGGGTTGGTCGAGGTCCAGTTTTCCATCCTCAACCAAAAGCATGATGCCAGCTGCTGTCACTGCTTTGCTGTTGGAGGCCATCCGAAACAGTGAGTTTGTCTGCATGGGTAACGTGCGTTCTTGGTCACGAAATCCGTATGCCTCGTGTAGAATCACTTTTCCTTGCCTAGCAACAAGTACCACCGCGCCCGGTATTTGTTTGTCGGCGACTGACTTTCGTATGATTGATGCTGCTCGCTCAAGTTTTTGAGGGGCAACACCGACTTGATCGCCACGCCCTTGTGTCAGGGTGGCGACGCTTGCCCTGGTGTTCCCCGTGACGGTATTTGTCGCGTTATCCGCCGATGCCAGGTCTATCGCCGAATTGCCTGCTGCGGCTAAGGCAACGAGAAGTAACAAAGTCGTCGTGTTTCGAGACATGCTTAAATGCTTTCGGTGAGTCAGTGTTTGCTGCTGTGTGGTGGATCGGGGTTGAGGAACATTATGACTCATCCCGTGGCAAGGGTTGGAATGAGGCCGAAGAAACTATTTTGGACGCGAAATCGTAAGGGCAGTTCGCTCTGTTGTGCGTGGGCAGTTATCGGGAGTTTCTCGTGTCGGTATGGCAAGGAAGGCAGGCGTACTCACCGCCGAGTCATTAGCGATTGTTGATGCTAGCAAACACCGCCTGAGCCGTGTCAGAGTAACCGCGGGTGTCCGAAAGGGGTGAGGCATCGCCGCGGTGTGGGCGAGGTTGCACGCCACAGTCGTGTTGCCGTGTTCGCACAGCGGTTTTTCGATTCGTTTATTTTAACGCCATTTACATGACATTCACTATTCGTCGTTCGGGTTTGCCGTTATCGCCAAGCATTTTGGTGCATTCAGGTCACCGTCAGAACTTGATCTAGTCCCGTCCATGTCGTGATGCTAGTGTGCGATGGCAGAATTGCGTTGCGTCCGCGGGTGTGCATTGCTTGGTCGGTCGTTGAACTCGGTTCGTGAGATCGGAAGGCAAAACGGTTGATGCCTAAGCGACCAGCTATTCCGAGCGATTTTCAGAAACTTGCAGCATGAAAATAAATGACATGGATGTCACACTTCAAAGTCGTTCAGTTAATTTTGATCTTTCCGTTGTCGTGCCGCTTTACAACGAAGAAGAGTCCGTTGTCCACCTGATCACGGCGATTTGTGGTGCCTATGAGCAAGCAACTAAGTCAGCCGAAGAGAGTGGGGAATCACTTTCGTGGGAATTGATTTTGGTTGACGACGGCAGCACTGATAGCACAGTTCAAACTGCTGGCGATGCATGTGCAGAGATTTCACTGCCAACACGTGTGATCACGATGAATCGCAACTTTGGGCAAACTGCCGCAATGCAGGCTGGAATTAATGCGTCTCAAGGTGAATTGATTGCAACACTGGATGGTGACTTGCAAAACGATCCCGCAGACATCCCGCGCATGGTCGACCATCTGAGAGCGAACGATCTCGATTTGCTGGTGGGGAGACGTCAGAAACGCAAAGATGGCCTGATTCTGCGACTGATACCATCGTGGATTGCTAACCGGCTGATTGCCAAGGTGACAGGGGTCAAAATCAGAGATTACGGATGCAGTTTGAAAATCTATCGGGCGAGCATCATCCGCCAAATTTCTTTGTTGGGGGAAATGCATCGATTCATCCCGGCATGGATCGCTTCGGTGACTCATCCAAATCGGATTGGTGAGATTGATGTGAATCATTCACCGCGTCAGTACGGTCAGTCCAAGTACGGTATTTCGCGTACCATTCGAGTCATCCTTGATTTGGTTTCGGTACTGTTCTTCTTGAAGTATCGCGCTAGGCCAGGGCACTTTTTTGGCACCGTCGGACTCGCAGTGGGTGCTGTGGGATGTGTGATGATGGGGATTGTGATGTTTTCAAAACTGGTTGTTGGTGAAGACATTGGGACACGTCCGATGTTCTTGCTTGGAGGTTTGGCAATGCTGTCCTCGTTGCAACTGGTTTGTTTCGGCGTGATGGCTGAAATGCTCACCCGAATCTATTTTGACTCGTCGAAAAATTCAACTTATTCTGTGCGTGAGACTCAAGGTAATGTAGCGTCCAGCACTGCGGGGCTTTTGGAAACTGATTCAAATGATGAACTCTCTCACGTGCCATTTCGACGAGTTGCTTGATTCATGGATCACGTGTTCAATCGACGTTCTGCTGTCCTGATTGGATTGGCAATCTACTTTTGTTTGCATGCCTGTCTGCGGGGATTCATTTCGCCAGCACTGAACTTCGACGAATCAGAACAGTCATTTCTATCACAAAGCCTCGCGTGGGGTTACAACAGCCAACCACCGCTCTATACGTGGATTCAGAAACTGTTTTTCGAGGTCTTGGGTTGCAATGCGTTTGCGATGGCCGTCTTTAAAAACGGATTGCTGCTGCTGACATATTGGTTGCTGTTTAGAGCGATTGAGGAGGTCACCGAAAGTGTCCCGCTGGCGATCGTTGGATCTCTGGGAATGCTTACGATTCCCCAAATTGCATGGGAAAGTCACCGAGATCTTTCACACACAGTTGCCGCCACGTGCATGACGTCCGCGCTGTTCTATTGCATTGTCCGTTTGCCAGGGCAGGAAACTGGGAAGCCATGGTTTCCGAAGCCACTGGTGGGCTATGTTTGTCTGGGAGTGATCGTCGCTGCAGGCATCATGTTCAAATATAATTTCGGGATTGTTGTCGTTGGTTTTGTCGTTGCCGCTTTGACGATCAAAGAATATCGACCCCTGCTCTTGGACAGCAGGATGGTTTTGTCTGTGATCACAGCAGCAACGATTCTGGTGCCGCATCTGCTTTGGGTGCTGAACCATTCTGCCATCGCGTCACGCAAGACCGTGCAGACGCTGACAGGAGACAGGTCAGAGTTTTGGCTCGATAATGTGTGGTTGGGATCTCAAGCCTTTATGATTTCGGCCATTGCCTGTTGTGGGTTGACGTTGGTGGTCTTCATGACCCTTTACATTCGACGGACCAATCCAATCGTTGAGCCGACCATGAAAGCGAGGTCAGCCATGCTGCTGGTCGAGAGGTTTTTGCTCGTGGTGGTGGCAATCTTGTTTGTCATGGTGCTCTCAGGTCATGCCGTTGAATTCAAGAACCGTTGGTTTCAACCTTTTGTGTGTTTGTTTCCAGCGTATTTGGTTCTGCGGTTTGGAGGACACGTTCTCGCGCGGCCTCGCATGCAAAATATTGCACAGGTCATGACTGTTGTAACCATGGTTTTTCTACTCTGTGCTATGACTGCCCGTCCGCTGGCAGGGCAATGGAGAGGCAAGTATTGCTGGTTGAATATGCCTTACGATCAACTGGCGGTCGAGATCGAGAGTCAATTGGAAACAACGCCGCAAATTGTTGTGACACCCAACATGCGACTCGGTGGAAACCTCAGAGTGTTTTTGCCTGACAGTACGATCATGACAAGTGATTCTGAATCTTCTCTTCCAGAGGATCCAGCAGGTGCAACGGGAGTAGTCGTGTTGGTTACGGAAAGTCAGTCCGATGATGAGCGGAATTCCTTTCTGGAACAGGTTGCGACGGATGTAGACGGTGCTGATCTCGAAACACCCTGGGTACGGATTGAATTGCCCATGCGTTACAGTTCTGATGGTGCGACAGCGATCTATCACTTCCGAGTCTTGCATGCGACACCTGCCACTCGTGTTGCTGAGCGGGCGCGAACTTCTTATTAGTGGTCTCGCACTTCTTGTTGCCAGGCGGACACGCAGTTCAGCGGGACCTGTTCCGATGATGCATTTGCACGAGTCGTCAAATGGATGAGATTGCTGTGCAGACGCATCTTGTTGTGAGCCATGTCTAACGCGCGATGGACTATGCTCGTTTTGATTGAGGTTTTGTGGTCGCTTTGTGGATCAAGTCCCAGTTCGTGCAATCGTACGGAAGAGAAGGCTGAGTGTTGGCAAGACGGGCAGAAGCGTTCTTCATCAGGTGAGTCACTTCCAACCGATCGCGGTACTCTTGGAATCATCATGTTCTCTTTTTGAGTTTGCAGCTGGCGAATACCTATGGTCTGAATTTTCTGTGAATCCTTGTTGCGTTTTGTGATCGGTGTGTCTTGCTGCGGCAATGTTTGTGGACGCGGATTATGTAGTGCAGCATGTGCAGTATGAGGACCTGCGAGCCAACCTGTTGAAACCAGTGGAGCGATTGGAACGGCCCACTCAACCGGACAGGTGGATTAAATGGACGAGTGCAGAATGGGTTCGGAGCAAGAGAGGCAATGAGGGGGGGCTTTGAGTGACTGAAGCGAAGGGTTCCATAGAGTAAGACTACGGATTCCGAGCCTTCAAACGGAATTGCGGTGCTGAATGGGAGCCTGCTCTACGCGATACCCAAATGCGATGAGCACTTTCAGGTGAAGCGTGGTTTTCGTGATCCGAAAAGTTGGACAGTGGGCGAGCAGACGCACGGTCAGATTGGTATGGTAGTGGAGGATTTTCCTCTGCTTCTCAAAGTTCGCTTGAGTCATCTACTTCGTCAACAACTTTCTGCCTCAAAGAATTCGCAATGTCCGTTGAGTACACGAAGAATCTTGTCGGGAAACCCATCGTAAAATTCGACTGCCCGAAGTGTCAGTTGCGTTTGAGTGCGATGCTTTTGGAGGCTGGGACTCATGATAAATGCCCCGAGTGTGGGCAGGGTTTTAAGGTTCCGGGGCAACAGAAACTGAAGCAGGAAGCGGAGAAGCGTCGTTTGACGCAGGAGGCGAAGTTAGCAGCCAAGCAGAAAAAGTCCGAGGAAGCCAAGGGACAGCAACTGAGAGGATCAGGGTGGGATCACAAGTCTGGCTACGACAGCGGTGTGGCTCTCGATGCACCGTCGGCGGGGCAGGCACGCGAAGTCGATGACCGATGGCTCGTTGATCCCGAGGAGATGCAGGCTGCTGCGACAGCACAGGATGTGCCATCCAACGCATCAGGAATTCTTGATTCGGCACCATCAGGCAGTTCCGAGGCTGCTATCCCATCGCATGAAGCTGATGCGGATGCAGGCAAAATTGATATTCAAGATATGGAGGATAAGCAACCCGCAGATCAAGCAAGGCCACGGACTGGAAGACCAGAGCCGGCAAGCCTCGAGCGTGGTGCTGCTGCTGGGCGCCAAAATCGCGTTGCTCCGACTGCCTCTCGCGGTTGGTGGCGGGATTCTATTCGCTTTGAGAGTGTGTCCGCTTCCCGTTATCCTGCGCTCATGGCGTTTCGGAATTTGATGGTGTTGCTATGGTGGATCATGATGGGGTGCTCGGTACTTGCATTTATCGGTAATCCGTTTGTCCTGATGTACAACGGCTACTCACAGTATTCCAGTGCCAGTGGTGCTTGTGACCAGAGGCTTGAGAAGTACAACAATGCAACCATTGAAGGTTTGTTGGCTCCGGCGGATCAGGGTCAAGGACTTACTGCAAGTAATGCTTCTCGTTTATTGGTTGAATTTTCAAATTATGACTATCGTGGTTTCCAAGCTAAAAATCGCATCAATCGGAACGTGGGTGTGTCACCAAAGGTGCTCTCCAGCGTGGTTGCGGAGTGGCGAGCGTGGACTGCTGCAAGGAAAGCGGAAGTCAATCGAGATCGACCCTCGCTAATCATGGCTTTCATCGGCGTTTTGTTTTTGATCCTGGTCTATTGGTTAGCCTTGATTCTCGGCATGGTGATTTATTCAGTTGTGATTCTGGTGCCGCCTGAGTGCATCAAGCTGATCATTGACATTGAGCAAGGTGTGCGTGGCGGGGACACCTCAGCGTCGACTTAATCGACCGACGATTGAGATCGTGGCTTGCGGTTTGGTGAACAGTTGCTGGGTTACGTGCCAGCTTTGCAGTAGATGCGTCTTATCCGTTTGGAATTGTGGGATCGCCTCAGTCCGCTTCGAACTCCGGCATGATTTCAAGTATTCCGACACATGATTCTGGCTTGGGTGTCATGAGCACGCGAATCGCGTCGCAGCGTACCGGAGCAGCTGGGTGCACCACGTTGTATTGATTTGCTCGTGTGTCGAAGCGGTCTGTGACGTACAGTTCGAATGGTTTCCACTCACCATTCTGCTCAATTTCCAGTGACCACTCCGCTGGGAATTTCACATCGAATTGATCCTGCATCCAATAGACGCCGACGCTTCGCAGGTTTTTGGTGCTGTGGAACCTCGCCTCGATCCATTGTGATTTGCCTTTCTGAGAGCGGCTTGTCCAGCGTGGCACCTTTTTTCCGCTGGAGTATTTGGGCTCTTTACGGTCGCCGATGGCAGAGATCGTGTCATCATTCGAGGTGTGTGATGCGAGCACTTTCGAGAATGGACTTTCCTTTGGCAATTGGTGCGGGTCAAAGACGGCCATTGCCGAGCTGCGAGGGAACCAGACGGTCATTGAGCTGACGCCTCGATTGTTCCACGCATAGTAGGGCGTTAGCACCAACGGTAATGTCTCAGTCGACTTGTTCGAAGTGATCGCTTGTGCCTCGGTTGCCACTTGAATAAAAGAGCCGGAATCAAGCTTCGTTGTGGTGACCGCAGCGTCTGCTGTTGCAGGCAACTTGGCGAAAAAGAATCGTTGCGTTGCACCACCGTTGTCGACACCCTCAGCGCATAACACAAATGGACCACGGGTGAATGCGATGCGATTCTGGTTGGCTTTGACTGAGGGATGGCATTCATTGATACGAACAGGCATTGGAAGTGTCAGGTTGACTTGATCACCACTGGCCCATTTTCGATCAATGGCAATGAAGCCTTTGTTGATTTCCAGTGGTGCTGTTTTTCCGTTTACGCTGACACTGACATTCGTGGGTTCGGGATCCGCATAGCGGTAGAGTTCGCCGGGAACGAATTGCTCGCCTGCCCACGTGGGGATTCGTAACAGCAAGCGAAACTGTTTGTCGGCAGCAGGGTCGACCGTGACACTGATTTCTCCGTCGTTGGGATAGGCCGTTTGTTGTTGGAGTTTTACTTTCACTCCATCAAGCGTGATTTCGGTTTGGCTTTCAGCGTAGAAAGTGATGTATACATCGTTGTCGTCGTGGGCGTAAGTCATGCCGGGAACTTGTGGAAGCAAGCGGGCCATGTTGGATGGGCAGCAGGCCGTGCCAAACCAGGGAGCCCGGCCAGCCGTGCCGTGGTTGAATGGATATTTCCCGTCGGCTTCCAACGGATTGACATAGAAGAACCGGTTACCCTCTAGATTTACTGCAGCCAGCACGTTGTTCAGTAATGCAACTTCTGCAACATCCAGATAACGTGCATCCTTGTGAAGTAGAAACATGCGGTAATTGAATAGCACGTTGCCTACCGCTGCGCATGTTTCATTGAAAGCGTCAGCGTTGGGGAGTTCATATTGGGGACCGAACCCCTCAATGCCGTGCACCGCACCCAAACCACCGGTGATGTGCATACGGGTGTCTGTGATGTTGCCCCAGATCCTATCCAACGCATCACCATATTCTGTGTCACCAGTCAGGGTGCCGACGTCGGCCATGGCTGAGTACAGGTAAGTTGCCCGGACTGCGTGTCCAACAGCTTCGCTTTGGTTTTTGACTGGAGAGTGTTGCTGCGCGTAGGTGGGTGACATGACACCTTCACCGTCTGGAACGTACGTTACGCCACGTATCTCGAGGAACTTTCTGGCCATGTCGAGGTAAAGTGGGTTTCCGGTGACACGGTGCAATTTTACCAGTGCCAGTTCCAGTTCCTGATGCCCCGGTGCTTGCTGAACAGGTTTGCCTCCGTTGTATTTTGGGTCCCCTGTAAAGAACACCTTGTTGATGTGCTGGGCGCTTTTCTCAGCGACATTCAACAGCTTTTTGTTTCCTGTTGCTTGGTAATAGGCGATGGCTGCTTCGTACAGGTGCCCAACGTTATAAAGTTCGTGGCTGTGCACAACGAATGTGTAGGGCGAATTGCCCATCATGTTTTTCTCTTCACCTACCCCGGTTGTGTGAGACGGATAAAGATAGCCGTTCGATTCTTGAGCACCGGTGATGACATCGGCTAATTCATTCAGCTTTGCTTCGAGTTCTGGATCCTGCCTCAACTCAAGCAGGTAAGCAGCTCCCTCCATTACTTTGTAAAGGTCCGAGTCGATGAATCGATGTGCTCGGTGACCTTCAGGTTTTTTGCCTGCCAGAAAATCGCGAGCAGCCTGCAGGTGCTCGACCCCAGGTTGGGTGCGTTCAAAAGCAAATGGTACAAGCGTCTTGCGCTGTGTTTGCAGACGAGGACGCCAGAAGTCACTATTGATTTCAACTGCATTGAATGGAACAGGACGCAGCGGATAGTCGGCAAACGCCAAGCTGATAACGCAGGTGAGTATTAGGGCTGGGCCTAGGATCGTTGTGCAACGAGGGATCACAGTAATTCTCCGAAGGGAAACGTGGGTGGGAGCGGATCCCGTTGGTTGACGGCAAATCAACCTTGATTTTAACAGGTGTTTGTCAACTTGCAGCATTAGGCAGGTTCTTATAGTAGATATGATCAGAAGGGTGGACAAATGGACTGCTGAATTCGTAGATGAAAAAAACAGTGTGTGGCTTGCCCAACTTGGTTGAAGGTTTGTCGCTCAAGGCACAATTCAAACAAAGCAAGACGTCCCAAGTTGTAAAAGGTGTTCAACGCTGCTCAGCACAGCCTCGGTTTATGACGATCTGGAGTTCTGTTTCACTGTCTATGAGTGGGGCGGAGAACGCACCGCGTTTTTCCTTGACGCCGTTCAGGTTGGATCTGTTCTAGTTCTCCTTGTCCGCAAGGTCGGCTTTTTTGGCAGCAGAGGGACCCCATAAGAGGGGAGTGTTTTCTTGGAAGCAGCTTGATTGTGCGGTGTTGGTTCTCAGGTCATCTACTAAACTTGATGCTTCGATGGGAGCCGGTTATTCTCTTTCCGATCGCTTGGCCTCATGCTTACAACTTCAGCGATCTGACCCTCCCCTCCCGCAGTGCTCACCATGTCCGAAGAAACTCCACAATTCGATGAAACGATGGAAGTCGTGGATCTCGAATCCCGTTGGAAGTTAGGGAAGGTGTGACCTCCCCCCATCGAATTGTCTCGCAGTGTCTCAGGGATTCAGGTTGGCCAGACAGCAAGGGCTATTCACTTGCTGCATGGTGCGGGTTGGGGAGATAGTGATCCGCATGGAACTTGTATCGGGAAGCTGATCGTAAATTATGAGGATGGAGAATCACAGGCAATCGAAATCAAAGCTGGTGAGCATGTCCGCGATTGGTTCCTGACCAATGATTCCAAACGGAAAGTCAGTGGTGGGAAGCTTGCATGGGTGCATCCAAGTAAGGAGGTCTCAGGACGTGATATCGGCCTCTATACGCTGACTTGGCAGAACCCAGAGCCAGAACGGAAAATTGTGTCATTCGATTATGAAAGCACCATGAGTTACGGTGCGCCGTTTTTGTTGGGTGTGACACTCGACAAGTAGATCAGCCTTTTCGGACCCGATCGTGGGATGCTTTCTGTGTGTCGTTCTGGGTGTCGCTGCGAGCGGTTCCAGTCCCAAGGCAACAGATCACTCTGTCCATTGCTTCTCGTAAACTCTTGCTGGCTTTTTGAGAAAAGAAAGCAACTTTGCGTTGACTCGGCGTGAATCGGCCGTTACTTTGCATTGTAAAGTGAAGGGCAGGGCAGGTTGAAATTGGGCGTGCCGTGGAAAGAAAATCCCGAGTGAGCAGTCATGTTGATGAAGATCGCAGGTGTCGTCGTTGTGGTGTCGCTGCTTGCGGTGCTTGGCGTCAGCCTGTGGCTGGGTGAACATGTTCGTGCTCTGGAATACGACGGTAGGCAAACGTTCAAAGTCGGGAAGCATCGGATCGCCATTGAAACAAAGTCATTCTCGATCACTTCGGGTGATGACGGTCCTGCTGAAGTGATTGTTAGTTGTCACGATGGCCATACGACGATGAAATCCAGCTTTAATGCTGACTTGTTCAGTGATCTTCGGCCCGCTTATGTGTCCTGGGAAGATATAGATCACGACTGGTATCCGGACTTGGTGATCTGGAAGCCAGGCTCGATGCGTGGGCTCGAAGCGAATGAATTCATTTCCAGCGTGGATGGGCAACTTCATGTGATGAAAATTCAACGACAGCGGTCGCTGCCTGACGCGTTTGGTGTTTGGTGATTGTCCCACCAATGCAGTTATGGCAAGAAGGAATCATTTTGGGTCGTGGCGAGTTTTTGCGTTCATTGCAGCGATCGCGTTTAATTTTCAAGGTCATAATCAAACAGTTTGCAGGGACATCCAGTGGAGCTTCGCGAAGCACTTCAGCAGATTTCCGATATTCGTCAGCAAATGGCGCAAAGCGAAGTGTTTCGCGGCTATCGGTCGTTGACGGTTGGTGCATCCGGAATGCTGGGCTTATTGGCTGCCGCTGTTCAGGCACGTTGGGTAGAAGACCCAGAAACTGGCCTCGAGAGATATTTGGTGTTGTGGGTTGGAGTTGCTGCTGTGAGTGCGGTGATTGCAGGCGTGGAATTGGCGGTGCGGGCCTACAGGTCAGGTTCAGGACTGGCGCGTGACATGACGCGATTGGCGGTAGAGCAGTTTCTGCCGTGTGTGGTGGTCGGGGCTTTGCTGACGATCTGCATTTATCGATCAGCTCCGTTCGTGGCCTGGATGTTACCTGGATTGTGGTCTTTGGTGTTTGGGTTGGGGGTTTTTGCATCCTCACGCTTGCTGCCATCGTTGGTGTCTTGGGTGGGTTTGTATTACGTGGTGTGTGGTTGTGTTTGTCTTTATGCAGGGCCGGGAGATCAATTCCTGGCTCCATGGAAAATGGCACTTTGTTTTGGTGGTGGTCAGTTGCTTTGTGCCGCTATCTTGTATTGGACCTTGGAGCGAAAGCATGGCTCGTGAGTCGAAATCGAAACACTCAAATACCGAATCAGAATCCGCTGGAAGGTTCTCCTATCAGGGATTGGATCGGGTGATGCACGAGAAGGCTCGTTTGGGCATTCTCGCCTCGCTTGCTGCTCATGCAGATGGGCTTCTTTTCAATGATCTCAAAGAACTCTGTTCCTTGACTGATGGCAACTTAAGTCGTCATTTAGGAGTTTTGGCAGAAGCCGAGTTGGTTGAAACTTGGAAAGGTGGCAATGGAATTCGTACGCAAACGATGTATCGATTGACGGACGAAGGACGACAGCGATTCACTGCGTACATCAGTGTTCTCGAACGTGTTGTGGCTGATGGTCAGCCCGACGTGAAAAGGGCGGGGTCCAATCAATCGAAATTGTCGGGTGGGTGGTCTCCCGCGTGACGCGATTGATTGAGTTGAAGTCGGGATCGTTCAACGAACGCCCCCGGGAATTTGAGCTTCGGGAACATTTGTTCATTGCTGTAAAACTATCAACGGGATTGGCGTTATGAAAATCATACGAGCCGAGGAGATGGGAATGTGTTTTGGAGTTCGTGACGCTCTGCAGATCGCTGATCAAGTAGTTGACCCAACTAAGGTAACAATCCATGGTGAACTGGTACACAATCCACGAGTGATACATCAGTTAGATGTTGCTGGTTTCGTGCAGTCACCAGAAGCGGGGCGAAATGTGGTACCTGAGACACCGATGGTTCTGATTACTGCGCATGGTGTGAGTGACAAGGAAAGAGCCCGACTGAATCTAAGTGGCAAGCAATTGATTGACACAACCTGTCCGCTCGTTCGGCGGGCACACGATGCTGCGATGAAGTTGGCAGCGGAGGGACGTCATGTATTGCTGATCGGCAAGCCGGGGCATGTGGAAGTGCAGGGAATCGTTGAAGATCTGGATAGCTACGACGTGGTTGCGAATGTCGATGCGGTGAAAAAGTACGGCAGTAATCGGATCGGCATCGTCTGCCAAACCACGATGCCGTCATGTCTGCTTGAACAGATTCGGAAAGAAATTGCAGTGCAGAATGCTGAGGCTGATATTTGTTTTGTTGATACGGTGTGTCATCCAACAAAGCGGCGTCAGGCAGCAATGCAGGAACTCGTTCAGCAGGTTGATGCAGTTGTGGTCGTCGGTGGGCGTAATTCAAACAATACCCGCCGCCTTGCAGAGTTGTGTCAGGAGCATGAGGTGCCTGTTCTCCACATTACGTGTGCTGAAGAGCTTGATGTAGTGTGGTTTGACGGGTTTGAAATCATCGGACTTACGGCAGGTACATCCACACTTGATTCAACCATCAACGCAGTGCACGATAGGCTTGAGCAGTTGACTAGCGGAGTTAAACCGATTGCAGACTGTGTTAAGGTTTCAGTCTCGGGTGTAGAGCAACAATTGAATGCAGATTGCAGCGAAAGATAAAGAACAAGATTGCCTCGTTGAACTCACTTTAGCGACTGCCGCTTAGAGGTGGTTGTTGCCGGTTTTTACGCCGCGGGCAATTGCTGCGGTCAACCGGATGAGCCTTTGCCACGTCACTGTCTCAGTCATGGCGCAGGTTTTTGGAATTGGCAATCAGCATCTGGATTTCGGTGACGTATTTCTGAGGATTGCCCTTGAATATCATCCCGGGGCCTTTCAGATAGACTTCCCGTGTAGGCAATGTGATTTGGTGTTTATGCTGCTGGGCAAACTCGGTGATCTTCTCGTAGGCCGGTCCGATTTGATTGTAGGGGCCTGTGTGGATTAAAGAGATGCATTGTCCGCCAGTAAGTTCTCGCACTTCAATGTTTTCCGTGCTTTCTCCCTTTCGGACAGGCATGCACACTTCATAATTCGCATCATTTTCTTTGTACTCTGAATCATGGTGCAACATCATCGCGTGGCCGCAGATGTGTCGGCCGAATTTTCTGCCAAGCAGGGAAAAACCATTCCCCGCATCACTGTATTTTCCAGTCATGCGAATCGCCGCAATCAGTATCGGATCAACGGATTTGTGTTGCACCTCAGATACGTTTGAATCCAATGGAGAGTCTCGCTTTGGTGTGGGATTTGTCCGGTTTTTGGATCTCTGCTGTGGTCATGATTCAGTGAAAGTCATGTCCTCGAAGCCTCGGTATTGTAGCTCTGTTTCGTTTGCCAATGCAGACGCGATTGAGATGCCTGACTTGGGCACCATCTGGTCTTGCTGAACAAATGGGCTGGCCCCACGCGGACTGATTGCCAGTGAGTTGGCATTTCGTACTTCACACGACCAGTTGCCGTTGCTCGGATTGTCAAACAGACCAGTGTGTTTCTTCTTCTTCGGGTTCTTCATCGGCATCCAAAGCTGCCAGATGCTCAGCGGTAAAGTACTTTGCGGCTAGCATGCGGATCGGGACAAGCAAGGCAATGAAAACTGGAAACAGAATCCCGATGACGCTACTTTTGACAACCCACAGGACAGCTAAACACACCACTTGAAGGGCAGTGAAGGCATGAATGGTCTTGGTGGGGACTCGGCGGATGTAGTGCGTGACGGGATACAAATCGGGATCTCGCAGCCACAGGCTCAGGCGTTCAAAGAACTGATTGCCTGACATGGATACGATACCCATGAACAGGAAAAGCCCATACAAAACGGCCATTGGGATTTCTTTCAGCAGCGGCAGCAAAAGTAGCGACAATCCAATCAGCAAGTGAATGGTAAGTCCTGTCATGCGATTTTCACGGAGGTGGATGATTCGCTCGTGAGTTTCACCTCCTGGAAGTACGACTTCGTCCATCGTTGCTAAGCTTCGTACATGGTTCAATGATCTTACTGTGGCAGCGACCAGCCATGGCAAGCCAAGCATTGAACAGAACGCCATCAGGATACCTACGACTCCGAGGTCCAAATGATAGGCTTCGCCTTTCTGTAGGCGATGATCGGGACTGTTGACGATTCGTGCGGTAATATTCTGATCAAGGAATACCAGAACGGTGACCAAGATCGCGGGTCCAGCGGCCGCAAATTTCGCCCATGTTGGAACGGCAGACAGATCCACTGTCCAGCCACGCCCATTGGTCGTGCCAAATACATCTGGTGCCGGCAATACATCGAGAGAAACTTCATGGAGCCAAACTGAAAGGATGGTCATGGTTGCGATTGCAATTGCAGGACCGAAATCGGCAATGAATTCTCGGATCCGCGGACGCAGGTAACTGCTGCGTCTGAATCGCGAAAGGGTAATCGCAATGTAGAACGTTCCAAGCGCCAGAAGTAATGACAGGAGTGCCGTGTCATGGTGCATTTTGACGTCTAGGTTTTGAAAAATGTTGACCAGTGACTTGATGGCTTCATAGATGAAAATCACGGAGATCAATGCAGAGAAAATTTCGTCGGTGAAGCGGGTGAAATACCTCATCAAGCAGCTGGCTTCCGTGATCGCCAATATTAAGATGAATGCCGCCGACCAAAGGCCTACCCATGCATAGGCGGAAAGAAATGGTAGATTCAGATCTGAACACAAGCGGTACAGAATTGCGGTAAAGACAAGCAATGGACCGGTGCCGCCAAGGATGATCAGTGGCTGACCAGAGAACAGAGCAAAGATCACTCCACAAAATGCGGACGCCACGATCATTTCAACAGCCCCGATTTGACCTCCGGTTTCTACTGCCATCACACCACCGAAAGTGACTGCAGGGGCAAGGCAAGCAAAGAATAGGAAGAGAGTCGAGCCAATGCATTTGGGATGCATGCCTTCACGGAAATCATTGATGTAATGAGGGAGTCTTCGTGCAACATCTGACTTGATTCCCCGGAACAATCCTCCTGAGTAGGTGAGCCCCTCGCTTATGTCAGAGTGAGTTGGTGCCAGTTCTGGATCAGCCCGTGTTTCAAAGTGCTGTAAAGCTTCCTCAATTTCGCTTACGTTTTTTGCAACACCCACCTCGTAACGAAATTCATCGTCGGACACCAGCCGGGCGATACTAGCCAGAGTGTCCAGATGGGCTGCAGCAGCACCGGGTGGGCCAAGTAAAAAGAAAACGAATCTTGTGGGAATGCCGTCTGGTGCTCCCATGTTGAGTGGGTGGTTGAGTCGAACAAACACCACATCCTGTGTAGTGATGCCTTCCACGTAGACGTGAGGGACGGCTACCCCATGACCAATGGTGGTGGGGGCGAGTCGCTCACGCTTTAGCAGGGCATCGCATACCTTCTCTGATACAGATTCAGCCAGAATGCCGTCCTCAACCATCTTGTTGACGGTAGCTTCAATTGCTGCATCGAGATCAGAAGCGACCAGGTCGAGTATGAAATGACCATTGTGGATGGCGTCTTTGAGTTGTTGCATGGGTCAGTCGAGTGGAGTGAGCGAGAGATGGCTGCGATAGGCAGTTGGTGTTACCTGAAAAATAACTTTGCATGGCAAGGTCGGGATGACCGCCAGTGAATCGAGTCCTAATTCAGATGTTGATCAGGAGTATCGAAGGATCAGTGCGTATACCTTGCCTGGACCAAACCGTGATGTTTGGTAACTACAAGGAGGGCCACAGGATTTGCCCAGCAATTCAACGGCAAGTGTTGGGCCGAAGCGTGCTCAGGATTTCGCTCTCATGCACTGCAGAAAGACTACCATCCTGATCGCAGTATTCGCGATTTCCCGGTGGGCAACGCATTTTCCAGGCAATGGTCGAAATGCCTGGGAATCATGCCGGATGATTAGATCACCAGAGGAGCACGCAGACCGTTGGCCAGGTAGTGACCAGTATGATTTGGCTTCAGAGACTTGTATGCAGCGTTCGGCCCACGTGATTGCCTGCATCCGAATGCATCATTTTGTCTCAAACAGCGGGCTGCATTTGATTTGCAGCGAACCGAGGTGGTAGGCAGACGCTCCGTTTCTTCTTCACTGCTGTTTGTGTCTTCCTGCAGAGGAGCCTCCGTTTCACATGTCTGCAGCGTGAATCCTATCCCCTGAGGAAGAACGGTCGAGGTGAGAGTGCAGATGACAATCGTTGACAGGGACAGCAGTCGTCGCAGTGCGGAGCGACTCACAAGCGATTCCACGCAGAAATAGGTGTCGGCAGGTTGCGCTGTAGCGGAGGAGTGTCGCATGACTACCGATGGGCGAGTTATGGAAATCGGACAACTTCCAATTTGATGTCTGTAATGATTTTCAACTGGTCACAATTTACGAACATGCGAGGCGTGTGTCAAAATTCTTGCCCCTTTCCGTCGTGGCTAGCTCATTTTTAAAAAGAGAAGAGGCTCGGTTCCCGATTCTTAGGAAGCTGCCGCTTTGGATACCAGATGAACAAAAAACTGGGCAATTGCAATGCAGGATGGAATTTTTTGCAATTCATGTCGGGACTTCTGCGTGGGCAACGATCCGTGAGAAGCCTCGTTTGAGGCACGTGATTAGTACCATGCAGGAAAATCTGATGAACACAAAAAATAGAGGTTTGTGTCAACGACGAAGTCGACTCCGCATTCAAAGTCTTGAGAAACGACATTTGATGACTGCTGTTCTGGGGGACTTCAACGGCGACGGTTGGAATGACTTGGCAACCGGCGTCCCTCACGAAGCGATTGGAGATGCAAAAGATGCAGAGGCAGTTCTTGTCCAATATGGGACGGGGGTTGGTCTGTTCGGTTCCAGCGAAGTTTGGAATGCCGGTAATGTCAACGGCTTGAACCTAGAGGCTGGCGATCGTTTTGGAGCTGCTTTGACGGTGGGGGATTTTGATGGCAATGGTGTCGATGATTTGGCGATCGGAATTCCTGACCGCGACCTTGCTGGTATTCGTGACAGTGGTGTTGTGGCAGTTGTTTACGGCTATCAACGCAGTGTGATTCAGAATGGTTTGTCACCCTACGATACCCAGTTGTTCATGCAGGGGATTGATGGAATTGCCAACCAACCAGAAATGATGGATCGGTTTGGAAGTGTTCTGGCAGCAGGTGACTTCGATGGTGATGGAAGAGATGACCTTGTGGTTGGGGTGCCAAATGAAAGTTTCGTGATTCGAAAAAATCCCGAATACATCACGATTGAGGATGCAGGAGCAGTACACGTCATCAACGGATCTTCTTCTGGCTTGAGCGCTCAGCAGAGTCAGTTTTGGCATCAGGGCTTGGTCGGTGTCTGGGGGACTCGTGGCCGTTATGATCAATTTGGAGCAGCCTTTGCCGTGGGGAATTTTGACGGGCGTGGGAACGATGATTTGGCAATCGGCGTGCCCGGTGAATCCGAGCTTTTCTTTCTGGACTCAATGGGAGTTTCACAGACGCGGATTGTTGCGAGAGCAGGAGCCACGCAGGTTCTGTATTCGAATGGGGGACGGGGATTGAATCGTTCCAGTAATGAACTGCTGAACCAGTCGGCTACAGCGGGGCCTGAGGGCTTGGGCTCTCTAGAAGATCGTGCTGAGCCCTATGGCTACTTTGGGTCGGCCCTCGCGGCCGCGGATTTTAATTTGGACGGTAGTGATGATCTTGCGATCGGCGTTCCTGGAGAAGACGGACGCAAGGGCGCGGTTCATGTCGTTTTTGCTGAACGCGGTAGGGGAGGTTACGGACTCTCGCTTCACGATGACGTGGTGCTCCGGAAAACAGATGTCGTCACGGACTGTCTCAGACGTTATCGCTGCTCACTTCATGGTGATTTGTTTGGTCATGCATTGGCCAACCGAGTTCCAGCGGCTGGGCAGCCTCCTGAGCCCGTGATCGGTATACCAGGCGATTCGAACCATGTGGCGTACGCTGGAAGTGTTGTCGTCGTGTCAAATATCTGGAGCCATGCCTACTCGGGTGTAGATTTGCAGGCACGTCGATTCCGTGAACAAAGTGGTGGAGAGATAAGGGCAGCTTATGGCAGCTCTTTGGTCGTAGGCCAAATCAATGCTGCCGTCGATGCACGATTACATGGGGACACGGAGATGCAGGATATCATCATCGGTGTTCCTGGTGATTCAGTGCGTGGGCTTGAACGTGCTGGTTTTTTGCGACTGGTGTATGCTGTTCAGCCCGATGCTCTTGGCCTATCGAATCGGCCATTACTCTTAAGTCAGAGGGCTTTTTCAGGGGTGTCGGTCGAAGCTGGTGATCAGTTCGGTGGTGCCATTCCCAATGAGCTACTTGCTAGTTCTGGTAGTGAAGAGGCCGTTTCAGATTTACAGAGTAACTCTGGGGCGAGGAAGACGATCTATCTGGATTTCAACGGACATGCAACCGGCCATTGGCTGCCCCGACGCAGGCATCGTAGCCCCGGGTTCACACTCGACCGTCCCGAATCACGGGAAGACGACGCATACTCACGCATCAATCGGACGGAAGCGGCGATGATTGAGCATGTTTGGGTAACTGTAGCAGAGGATTTTGCAGCATTTGATGTGAATGTCACAACGCGCCGGCCAGAGAACGGAAACTTTGATCGTGTCGCTATTGGAGGTGAACAACCACCATGGCTTGACAGTGCGTTGGGGGGCCATCGTTCATACGATAATGATGTGGCTTGGGTTTGGCCCGAAAGTTTCCGTGCATACAATCCCACGGCATCCAATTTACGCAATCAACAGGATTTTGCTGTACTCGTCGGCAACGTTGCGTCGCACGAACAGGGACATGAACTTGGGTTGGATCACAAGTCTGAGTCAGGCACACGACTGTTGACGACTGGTGAGTCCGTGAACTTTCGGAAGGAGTACAGTGATGGTGATAGTGACTGGAATCCGATTATGGGGGATTGCCTGAATTCCCAATGCACGATCTGGACCCAGCGAAGCCGTCAATTGGATGACCGTACAACGCTAACGAATCCAGAAGCTGCGATTCGTATTGGCGGTGAAGACGAGGTCACTTTCCTGAATCGTGTTCTTGGGTTGCAACCGGATGATCACAATGGGCGTGGCCACGCGGATGACATCCTTGTCCGATAATATTGCTATCAGTACGGGGAATATTGAACATCGCAATGATGTCGACATGTTTGTAATCGATGTGATGCCAAACGCAGTACTGAACGTCGTTGTTGATGTGGCAGAAGTTGCACCCAACCTGGATGTACAGGTTCAAGTTGGCTTGTTATTTCCTGATGGGGTGATTGAATTCTCTTCGCCACTCGTCGATTCCATACTGAGGTTGAGAACTTCTGTAGGTGGTGTCCAATTTCCAGGTGAACCCTCGACTGCATTCGTTGTTGTTCAGAGCGTCAACCAATTAGCTGGAGACATCGGGACATACACACTACGGTGTCAGCAAGACGCGGTTAGTTACAGTCCACTCGCTACACAAGCTACTGCTACTATTCGTTTGGGGGATCATGAACTCGGCAATCAGCCGAATCGTGGTCATTCGCGAATCTCCCCGTTTCAAGATCTTTCATTGGCCGAAGAGACAAGGGACTATTCACCTTCAAGGTTGGTGAGCAAAGCAGGAGTGTCGGAAGATGCTCTGACGCAGGAAATCAAGGCGTGTGTTGATATGAAAAAAGATAACACCGAAGAGTTGCCGTTCAAGGTTATTGATCAGCTGATGAACGGCGAAATGAATTGGCTGACCGCTGAGTGTGGGTCTGGTTTGGGATGATTGGGAAGAATTGAGTCGCAGTGAGAGAAACTGCTTGGCTTGATGGACTCGCACCGTCAATTGCCTTCGACTTCACTGCCGGTATAGATGACTCGAAGTCCAATGTCGCGTCGTAGGTTCGGAGGTGCAATTCCCGTCTTGTTTGAGCTGCAGTCACTGGGGTACGAGTTCCAGTTGCCGCCGCGAAAAAAGATGGCGTTATTTGTACTTGTGAAAGAGCTAGTGTATTCGTCAGTATTGCCGTGCATATCAAACAGACCCCAAGCATTGCAGCGTTTGCGCCGAATCGTGTGTGTCTGTTTCGTGGAGTTGTCAGAGTGCCATGCATATTCATCGATGAAGTTGGCGTCGTCTCCAAAACTGTATGTGGTGCTCGTGCCAGCTCGACAGGCGTATTCCCATTGAGGCGAGCTTGGTAACCGTATTCCTTCTTTGGAGATCAGGGAGGCAGAGTACTGGTGTTTTCTCGAAGGGTTCGTCAGCTTTGTGATGCTGTAGGAGGGCTTCAGTCCATATTTTGAGCTTAACCAATTGCAGAACATGATTGCTTCGAACCACGTCAAATTTTCTACCGGGCGTTGCGGATTTGATTTCAATGCGGGGTCGGACATGAAAGACCAAAGGTTGATCCCAGGCGTGGGGCCTTCGTAGGAATCATCATCCAGAAATTCCTGAAATAGCTCACTGCTAATTTCACAGTCGCTCATCCAGAAGGGTTGGCTCACATGGGTTGGAACGCGAGAACTAGACTGTTCTTGCCAAAGGTATCCTGGGGAAATACGAACGAACCGTAATCCGAGAGGCGCATGCCACCATTGGTTTTCCCCTTCAGGCTTTGGCGTTTCTTTGACCCCGGTTGGTTCCTCTTGGTCCCACTGGCTCAGGGCCCACCGTGCGGCACTGTGAGTGCCGCTGTCCTGTGAATTCCGATACCAATGCTGAAGTTGTTCTTTCCATGGATGACCCATGGCTAGAGCCGTGGGCTTTACACCCCCAATCGCTAAACAAAAACCGGAGCGGATGTGCGGGGATTTCAAATCCTCCGGATGAATTGCCAGATCAGCAAGGTCGACGCACCAGTCCGGAAAGAGAGAAATAAAGGTGGTGCGCTGCCGGGGTGTCCAAAACGGTTTTTTTAGTACCTTGCATGCAAGTTTGTTGAACTCAATATCTTCATACATGGGTATGAAATCAGGATCGTCTTGAATCGCAGATGAGTCCGGATAATTCAGGACAAGATATGCTTTGCTTAGATGATCGTGGCATGTTTCCCTATTCCACTTTTCGTGATCAACGTAGGAGTAGGCGTCACAGGCTCGGCTGAGTTGCGATGCCAGTCGAGCGGTTTCGAATTGGGTGTTGGGGTCATTCGGGCCTGAGTCCCGAAATTCTCGTAACATCAGTTTGGCCTTGTCGAGAGCTCCAGTCCACGCAGTCACGAGGATTTCTGATCTGCGAAATAGCAGGCTTTGCCCGTCGAGTTTCCTCAGTCTTGCCAAGGTAATTCTCGGTGCCGATTGGAGTTGTGGACTGATGCGTTTGAGGTATGGCGTGTATGCCGAATATTGAGAAAACTTTGATCGCGGTTCTGTGTGTCCATAGGCCTGCGCTTCCAAGACACATTTCAGTGCCAGGAATTCAGGCGTGATCTTGTCTTCATCTTCCGGCAGAGACCTCTCAAGGTAGTTGAGAGCGGCGGTCGGCTTGTCAAGGTAGTTGAAGATGGTCGCCATTCTGAAATGTGCGGATGCCTTTTTGTCTTGATTGGCCGGGTTTTTGTAGTATGCGTTTAGTTCTTCCTGAAGGTGTTTTCGAGTGTTTGGAAGTACGGTGTTTTCTTTTTGGGTGCGTGCTTGGTACGTGAGCATTTCACTCATGAGATCACTGCTGCCAAAGTGCAGGGCGGCAATTGCAAGTCGGGTCTTAATGCCCCATTTCTCCTGGTTGGTAGCTTGCGCCGCATGATCAAGAAGTTTTGGCATGACCTCAGCCTTGCGGTTCTTTATCGCAGTGAGAATGTTTTCCATTTCTTGTGGTTGCGTTGCCTCGTTAGTCAAGCCTGCCATTAGCGTTTCCAATTCGACACGCCCGTACTTTGCAAGTCCGTAAGCCAGACTCAGTTTCTGTTGTTGTTTCGCATTCTTGTGGCGACTTCTCAGTTCCTGCACGACCAATTCCCGAGGCAGTTGATCTAGGTTCCGCAGTGCAAATGGAACGGCATTGCCGCTCGCGCCTTGTAAACTGTCAACGGAGACTCGGGTGTTCTCGCGTTTTATCCGTTCCAGCAGTTGCTGGCTGCCAATGAGCAACGTCAGGAATAGAACGGCAATGACTGACCAATTTCTTCCTAGCACGATGTTGGTGCGATGGACTAGTTCCTGCTGTGGTGCTGTTCGTGTCTTAGCGGATGTGAGGGAGTGAATCTGGATCCATTCGGTGGTTGACGGCAGGTTTCGGTTTTCCCTCGTTTCCTGCCACTGTTTAGTGCGCTCTGCTAATTTGAGCTCGGCTCTTCCGCGACGGCTTTCCACCTGTTTGCGATTCAGCCAATCGTGAAGCGAGTGCACCAGATAGTCGTGGGTCAATTGATAGTATTGTCCTTCGGGTGCGGTGGATTCATTCCATGAGTGATCCTCATCACGGGCACCTTCTGGATCCGTTGGTGTGATTAATCTCGCTTCACTGTCAAGAATTCGGATCAGAGTTTCGAAGTCTTGCGGTCGATTTGTATAACCCGACGCAGTAAGCAACTCGCGTCTGGATTTCATCTCACCTTTGATGTCGATTCCTGTCGTTGGTAGTAGTGACTTGAGTACGGCTCGGCAGGCTTTCTGGTGAAATCGATGCTCGGGTGATGCTGATGTTGTGCTGAAGGTTTCTTCAAGGAACGTCACGCCGACCCCCTGTGTGCCACCGAGCAGATCAAGCGTTTCCAGATTCCATGGTTTCGACTTCATCATTTCTGCATACAACGCGAGCCGCACACAGATCACCTTGCCGTTGTCAGCCAATTCATCTACAGATTGTTCGATGAAGCTTTGTTGTTCTGACGTAATTTCATTTAGATTCTGAGGTAACCGATCAAAGGCCTTTCCGAATGCAGACAGAACTCTTCTCGCATGGGTGCGATCGAATAGATCCACCATCGCAACGTTTTTGCCGTCGATCAGCGGAACTTCGAGTTCACGCATGAAGCGGCTGACTGCCAGCCAGAAATCATCACGGATCAGTAATAGGCATTGCACACGCGAGCCGTCGCACTGCCGCAGAGCTTGGGTAAGTTCACTACTGCTGTCTTCTTTGGTTGTATGCAACCACTGTTCGAACTGATCGATAACGATCAGAAGTTTGGTGTCGGAACTGAATAAACGCCCGCGTCGCAGGAACGCAATTGAATTGGGAAGATCCAGAGAGGGATCCAGTTCCGGGCACTGTTTGCGAAGGTTGCGAAGTAGGCGTTCTTCGGTTTCGTCTGGCGTTGCTTCGATGTGGACCGTGGTAATCCTGCTGGATAGTCGTGGCAGTAGGCCCGCTTTAAGTAGCGAGGACTTACCACACCCGGATGGTCCATAGATCAATCCCGTTGTAAACGTCTGTTCGGGGTCCAGTTCTTCTATTTTCTGTTTCCAGAATCGCAGGTTATCAGGCAAGCCGCGGCGATCACGCGGCCCGGGCAAAAGATCGAGAAAGAAGTCTGCATCGTGCACGTTAAATGCACGTAGCCCTTTGGGGACGACGTTGACTGGTCTTGCATCATCAGTGTGATTTTGAAGCGTGGAGGCGGATCCTGTTTGACTCTCCAACACGTGAGATCGAGTGTTCGATGAACGCTGACCTTCTGGTTCGGCAAGAAACTGGCGGAGCTCTGTCGCCAATTCAAATGCAGCGGTGTAGCGATCGCTTGCTCTGCGTGAGATCGCTTTCATGCAAATGCGCTCCAACTCAGTTGGAACCGTTTCGTCGATCTGCTTCAACGGTTTCGCATCCAACGCCGCTATCTTTTTCAGCAGGGACGAGCGAGAGTCTGCCGTGAATGTGCGTTTTCCCGTCAATAGCTCATAGAGTACAGTCCCGAGACTGTAGATGTCGCTGCGACCGTCAACGCGGTGTCCCTCACCACGGGCTTGTTCAGGTGACATGTAAGCGGGGCTGCCAACATACTGTGGTCCCTCACCAGCATCATCTTCGTTTAGAGCAAGGCCAAAGTCCACAAGGAAGGCGTGACCGCTAGCGCTGACAATGATGTTACCCGGTTTGACATCGCGATGGACGATGCCCTGTTTGTGGGCATAGTGCAAGGCGTCGGCGATCGAGATAATGATTTGGGTTGATTCCTCGACGGAAAACCTGCCCTGCTTCAGCTTTGCTGAGAGATCTTGCCCTTCAATGTATTTGGAAACAATGTAACAAGGAGTCTCGTCACACTCACCAACATCGTAAACAGGAACGATGTGACCATGCTCGAGATTCGCAACCGTCCGTGCTTCAGTTACATAAGCTTGAATGTCCTTGGGATGCTTCATCAGATTGGCGTGTGGAACCTTGATCGCAACATGGCGTTCAAGTTGTCCGTCATACGCTTTGTAGACGAGACCGTAGGATCCTTTGCCCAGAACAGACTCTAAGCGATAGCGTCCAATGTGCTTGAGGATTTTGAAGTCAGTTTCGGCAATACTTGTGTTGTGCGTCTCATCAAAGCTCGGAATGATCGTACGAGCTGCTAAGTCAGTAAATCGTGGTTTTGAATTCTCGCGTGGTTGGTCGTCCTCGTTGGCTGCGTTTTGCTCCAGCAGTTGCTGTACGTACAACGATGCTGCATTACCTACAGTGTGGTAATCATCTGCTTGAATGGTGTGGTTGGCCTTGGTGCGTAACTCAATATCAATTTCAAGCAGCATGTGGAGCAGTGGTTCACGCAACGTGTCGTCGATGAGGTCCATGAATGATGTGAAATTCGGTCGACGGTTGGCACCCCATTGGCTCTCGAACTTATCGCAAATGATGTCAATTTGACGCTGCGCAGAGTAGGATAGAGTAGGCATGCGTGGTTTGTTGGATTGAGAAGATTTCCATTGCGAACACACTCATGATATCACCAATTGCTCGTTCGTTGGATTTGTTGACCCAGCGCTACACTGCTAATTCATGATGCTTCTGAAAGAGTCTTGTGCGATGAATTTGGCAACACCCCGTCAGGTGAGGGGCAGATGGATAGATCAATGGAAAATGTCAGCCCTCATGGGCCGACATTTTGCGTGCTCCATTATTTTAAGTGCCGCCTGAGTCACTATTTCTTGTAGCTACCCATGTCGATTTTGGGACCGACGACCCGGGGAGAGCCGGTGATGTCATAAGTCACTGGGCAGAGAGTAGCGTTACCAGTGTCAATGCATGGCGAAAGCGGTGCCGGTCGGCCACTAGGAAGCAAAATTGGGGCGGATGCAATCACTGCGGAACCGGGCCAAGGAATACCTCCCCATCCATCGACGCATGAGTGGCTGCTGTAAGTGGGAGGCTGATTGAGTTGCTGAAGCAATGTTGGGGTGTGCGGCGAACTGTTGCTTTAGATAATGGAATTCGCGACATGGCAACGTGTGATTCCCATGAAACTAATCGAACGCCAAACGCCACCCGTATTTACTCCTTGGTTTTTGAACACGGTGGTGTTGATCAGATTCAGCGTTCTGAGTCCAGGAATGTTTTTGAAGGCGATTGCACCACCTTGGCCGGCCCGATTTAAATTCAGCACATTGTTGATCAGCGTAGCATTCGTGTTGGACAAGCTCAGGGCATCGCCATTGAGTGCAGCCTGTTTTCGACGACACTGTGGGCCAGAATGAATCGTTCCCACTGTCGGCAGAAGCGAACACGGTAATTCCTAAGGCTGACGTTTCAGAACCCAGCAACCAGCAGCCCAAGGCTGAAGAGAATCCCTCGATTGTGGATGAGCCCAAAAATTTGGATGCCTTCAGTCAAGAACTCAAGAGAGCCATGAAGTCGGGTGAAATGACCGAAGAGGCCGCGCGCAAAGCTTGGGAGGATGCTAACTCAGGATCGAAGCGTGCAGCCGGCAAAGAAGATGAAAATGAAGGAAAAAGAAATTGGATAGAAAAACACCTCCTGTTCTTTCTTTCCGCGGTCTATGGCAGCCTCTTTGTCGTGATCGTGACTATTGTTTTGATTTGCTATCGAGGTGTGAAGCGTCGCGAAAGAGCTCGCGTAGAGGCTATGGAGACAACGACCACTGAATTGGGATTGAAGTTTGAGCCCGAGGGGGATGAGTCGCTGATGAGTGACGTGGGCTCTCTTCCGCTGTTTAATCAGGGACGCCGAAAAAAACTCTTTAACTTGATTGTCGCTGATACGCCTGACTTACAGGTTCATGTTTTTGATTATCAGTTCATCACCGGCCACGGGAAAAGTCAAAAAACGCATCGGACCACTGTCGTGAGTGTGCGTTCTGGTACGCTTGCCGTGCCGGAGTTGCAGGTTCGTCCCCGAAGAGCTCTTGTAGATGGAATCAAAGCGATGTTTGGCCGTGGTGGAATTGAACTGGACCAGTATCCTGCATTCGCCAAGAAGTTCGTGTTGGAATCTGATCAGCCACAGCAAGCTCGCGAGTTTCTAGATGCGAAGATGGTGACAGCCTGTGAACGGAATGACGGATGCTCGCTTGAATGTCAGTCCGGTGTATTGCTGCATTTTCGGGCCAATCAACGAGTGGATGCTGATGCGCAGTCAATTCGTCGTTTCATTGGCGAAGGATTTGAACTATTTCAAGAGGTGAGCGAACGTTTGGATCGTAATGCGTGACTGGCAAGCGGGTGGTGATACGTTATGTGTTGCGTTGCCGAACCGCGGTTGCATTGTTGAAGCGGTTTTCAGCGCGCAGGTCTGATTCGGATTGGCAGGCTCAGGATTGATCGGGTGCCGACTCCTTTGCCCCACGCAACTTCAGTGGCTGGAACTGCCAGTTCGATTTTTGGGAACCGAGTGAATATCTGTTGCAACGCCGTACTTGCTTCGGCCTTTGCGAGTCGCAGTCCAAGGCAGGTGTGGATGCCACTTCCAAAAGCAAGGTGCTGGTTTGGACTGCGGTTGATATCGAACGTTTCAGGATGCTCGAACTGCATGGGGTCAGCATTGGCGGCGGCCAGAAAAGGCATCACCGTGTCACCACGTCGAAGGTGGATTCCATGGAACTCCATGTCGGTTGCCACATAGCGAGGTTCTGTGGTTTGCACGGTGGAGTTGTAGCGAAGCAGTTCGTCAATCGCGGTGCCGGATCTCGACCAGTCTTGAACGAGTTGTTCTTTTTGTGTTGGATGTTTAAGCAGAGTCAGGATTCCTGCAGTGATAAGATGCACTGTCGTTTCATGTCCGGCCAGAAGAAGCAAAAATGCGGTCGCAAGCAACTCTTCTTCAGTCAGTTGGTTGCCGTGCTGCTCTGCACTGACCAGATCGCTGATCATTCCTTCACTAGTCTGATTCTTGCTATGTTCAAACTGTTCACGAAAGTAGTGGCTGATTTTCCATATCGCAGGAAAGGCACGAAACAGGTCAACTGAATTTTTGATGTTTGTGAAGCGAACACCCCAACGAAGGATTCTGTGTCTATCCTGTTCGGGTAAGCCCAGCAATTCGCAAATGACGGCAAGGGGGAAAGGGCGGGAGAAGTACTTGATTAGGTCAACCTGCCCATCGTTTTCTATGGCCTGTCGTTCCAACGTGTTGAGTTGTGTAGTCGCGAGGTGCGAAATTTTGGTTTGCATGCTCTGGATGCTTTGCCCGAGAAAAGCAGTCTCCACAATCTTGCGTAGACGCCGGTGGTCCGGTTCGTCCTTGCCGAGCATGTTGCTTGTGATAGCCCTCAGTGTGCTTGGCATCCACCAGCGGAAGCCAGCCATCCCGCGACGACCCGCGTTGCGGGGGTTCGTAACAAAAATCTCTTTGCTTCGGAGTACTTCCGAGGTACTTGCGTACGTTGTGGTGACCCACACATTGCCTACGAACGGCATTTTAGTACGAACAATAGGGCTCACTTGTCTCATCGCCCGAAGCGTTGGGAATGGATCTCGCTTGAATCCGGCAGAAGTTAGGTCGAACGGATGGTTTTGCACATCAGTGCCTTGTATAGGTCGTGTGCCAAGTCATGAGTCCGCCGACCCAAAGGTATCGGCTACTCATCCAAGAGTGACGACTGTAGTAAGTTGCCATCTTTTATGCGTTCCTGGGTGATAAGCTCCAGATTCCGAGCCGAATCTGGTTTTTCAATTCAGATGAATCCAGCAGCACATCTTCCCCCAGCATGGTGTCGTAGAGAATCACTTTCCCACGTTGCAGTTCTCTCACGCGGAAGACGCGTGGCGGTTCAAATCCGCATGCAAAGTAGAATTTGTTTTTTTCGAGTCGGGGGACGAGTCGCGAAACGTTATCCGAGCCTCTCTTGACGATTAACTTTTCGCCATAACGGTAGTTGGCCATGTAGCTTCCCAGTAGATTCGCATCCGGCAGTGGGTCTGTTTCTTTGGTGCGCGTTTCCACTGCTTCTGATTGGGGTGGCTTGTTCGGGGAAGCGTCTGGTGGTTCTGGATTCGGTTCATCCTTCACTTTTGGGTTAGTGTCGGTGGCATCCGAGCTTGTCTCATCTGTGTTCACTCTTCCTTCGCTGGACACTGCGTGTTCCATCGCGCAGACAAGATCCTGAAAAGACTTGCTGGCCGGTCCAACCAGTTGCTGCATTTTAGTCTGAGCATTCTTGACTTCATTGAGTTTTTGAATGGATAGCTGCTGCCTGCCCTGCCGTGCTGACGACACTACCTGGTTCACTTGGGCACTCCAGCGTCCAGCGATGCCGTTGAATTGGGTTTCGATCTGACGGATGCGATCAAGCGCAGACCGAATTCGCCCGAGTTCATACTCTTTTTGTGCCTCGGCAATATCAGAACCGAATGAACTGACTCCCTTTAAACCCTCAATCACGACTCCATTGGGCAGGCCACTGACTGATCCTCCCGCCAAGCTGTTGGTGCGTTGGACTGTGATGATGATGTTCGAAAAGAGAGCCGGTTCAACAGAAATCATTTGTTCACAAGAACGGGAAATCGAGGATTTGGATCGGGAATTCACCAACATCTCGACAGTTTGTTTCTGACTGTCAGAGTTGCAGAGGGTATCGCAATTTTAATGCAACTACGCCGTCGGTTCACTATCTAAAATCAAGCTTGGAATTGATCAGAAATCACACTCGATACCGCGATAAGAATACCCGCCATCGACTCGGAGCACGCTGCCAGTCATGTAGCTGGAAGCGCGGGATGCGAGCAGGAGTAATGCTCCAGTCAATTCCTCAGGGTCAGCAGCCCGACCCATCGGAATCGTCCTGCGCCAGTGTTCGCCTTCGGGGCCGTCAAGGATTTCTTTTACCATCGGCGTGGCCAGCCAACCCGGAGCAAGACAGTTGACGCGGATGTTTTTCTTGACCAGTTCCATTGCCATGTTTCGCGTTAAGTGTTCTACACCTGCTTTTGAGGTTGCGTAGTGAATTCGTTTCAGCTGAGCTCTTCCGCCTAGTGATGAAGAAATGTTGACAATTCGACCGTGGATGGATTTTGTGATCATGTAAGCGGCAATGCAGGTTGACATTTGCCAAGTGGCTTTCAAGTTGATCTTCATGACGGCGTCCCACTCATCTGCCGCGATGTTGAACATGTAATCATTGGAACCGAGGATTCCCGCGCAGTTAACGAGACCATCAATTCGCTGGTATTGCGAATCAACATCCTGCACGAGTGTTTCAATGGATTGCGAGTTGGTGATGTCACACACCTTGGCGGTTGCCGAAAACCCCTGACTGGTCAACTCATCAGAAAGTTCAGTAAGTCCATTTTCGTTGATGTCGACCAGCACTACGTTGGCGTTTGCAGCGGCAAGGATCCGAGCAAGTTCGCAGCCCAGTCCACCAGCCGCGCCAGTTACGATCACGACTTCATTGTTCATCGAGAATAGTTCAAGGGCTGCCATGGGGTTTCCAGCGGAGATGGTTGTCATTGTTGTTTCAGCTGTGATTGCATGTTTTAAGCCATCTCAGTGTTCATTGCAGCATCCAAATTGTTCCTTGTAGCAGCAAAAGTATCGTTGGTTCCGGGTTGGGGTAATTTGAGGTAACGGCTAGGCCGTCAGTTCACAGACGCGGGCCTCCGTTGGCTTGGTGTTGATGGCCATTTCTGTTCCTGCAGCCACGACGATGCCATGCTAGAATACCTGCCGCATTTCTGACCTGCCGCAATGCGTGTTGTTAGCAGGCTGTCGTGCGACGTTTGTTGATGACCATGTAGTTTTTGTTCATTAGATCGATTACCCTCGCTTTGCAAGTAAAAGGCATATCATGAAGCCGTCGCTGAAGAATCGTTTGAGGGTTCGGCGTCGTGCGGCTTTGCTGGAAAAATTGGAAAGCAGGCGATTGCTGGCTGCAGTGTCACCACCCGCCTTTTTGCAATGGTTTGACAGTTCGTTCGATACCGTCGAGCAGCGAACACCAGATGTGTTTCAGGCAGGCTATGGTGCGGTCTGGTTGCCGCCTCCGGGACGAGCTGATTCTGGTGACCAATCAGTCGGTTACGATGCTTATGATCGGTTCGATCTGGGGTCACCTGATCATGAGACTTTGTATGGGACCGAGACGGGCCTGAAGTCGGTTGCCACTGCATTTGAACGTGCGGGGGTCTCGTTGCAGATCGATGCGATCTTGAATCATTCGGGTTTCTCAGATCAGGGAACCGTGGGTTTCGTGGATTCAGGTGGCTATCCAGGGCTCGCCATTACACTTTTGGATGCGATCGATGGAGATTTCCATTCCGCCTTTGAGTCGGGGGACCTCAATGGCAGGCTGTCCGGGTTAGTGGACATCGATCACACAACCAATCACCAGTTCATTCGTCATCCGGTCGACCCAACAGATGCCAGTAATATTCCCCCGGGTAGCACCGCTGACCTGAGTGGGCGTTTGGCTAACGTGCCGACGTCAGACAATGCGCGTTTCTACCCAGACCGGGATGGTGACGTGATGTTTCTTTTTGATCCGGTAACCAACGAGTCGAATATCCCCGTCTATTCATTCGACGCTGATTGTTCGTCCTGCGGGGACGCAACGGCTGAAAATGCGATGGGTTACCTGATGCGATACATGCAGTGGATGGTGCAGGACGTTGGCGTGGACGGATTTCGAATTGACGCAGCCCAGCACTTTGAAGGTTTTGTGATGGATTATCTGGATCGGGCTTTGTACCGATCCAATCCACGTCCTTTGCTGGATGGATCGACGGATCATGTCTTCAGTTACAGTGAAGTGTTTACCGGTGATAAAAATACGTTGTTGTCGTATGTCAAAAAAAATATCGATCCGGCTGATCCCGGACGAATTGGAGGGAATCGGGATTCTCTTGATTTCTCAACCTTCTTTGCGATGCGTGACAACCTGAGCAGCATGGGGACATCGAACGCGTGGCAGAATATTCGCGATTCCATGTTGGATGTGCATGATGATGGTTTGCATAATGGATCTGCTGGTGTGCTATTTGTTCGAAGCCATGATGAATTCGGACCTGCATCGCTCGACAATTTGGGGCACGCGTTTGCCTTGATGCATCCGGGCAATGCCGTCGTTTACATGAACGGCAAGGAGTTCGGTGATGGTCGCGACTTTCCAAAGCCCGGACGCGGTGATGCCCTCGGGGGTGTGTATGGTGATACGATCAGCAATCTTGTCGCCATCCGGAATTCGCATGGTCGAGGAGACATGCTTGAGCGATGGATCAACAATGACGGCATTTATGTTTTTGAACGCGATGGTTCTGCAGTGGTTGGTTTATCTAATCGCGGTGATTCGGGATTTGACGAGCGTACAGTGAATGTGAATTTTGCCCCGGGGACTCATCTGATTGAGTTGACTGGCAATGCCTCCGATCCAGCCATTGACCCGAATGATGATATTCAGCAGGTATTGACGGTATCCCAGGGCGGTACGATCACCATGCGTATTCCACGCAACTTGAATGCGAATGGTGAATTTCATGGCAAGGGATATGTCATTTATGGTTTGCCGGCGCCGCAGGCAGCTTCCGGGCTGGAACTTACTGGTGTTGATTCTGTATTGCCTGGCGCGGTCCCCTCAGCCACTGACTATGAGAATGGTAGGACCCGCTTGAGTGATCTGCTGGTGGTCACTGGTGATTCACTGCAGGTCAAATTGCAGACAGAAGAAGTCAACCTGCTGGGGTTGTCTTCGTTGCGTGATGTGTTTGCTGACGGTGACAATGCGTTGTTGCGACTGGATGGTGGAATCGATGTGAACGGAAATGGAGCCGTGGACTTTGTCACACCGGGATTGGTCAGCTATGGCTTCGAACAGTTTGTTGACAAATCCAGTCCGCGTGTTGGCCCTGGTGGGCTAGGTGAGGCCGGTGGAGATGGTGAGTTTCTGCAAACGATTGATACAAGTCTGCTGACGGAAGGAACCCACTTTCTTGAGGTTCGTGCGTTTCGACATCGGACTGATGGTGGGCCCGCAATTTTTAGTGAATTCAAGGAGTCGATCTATGTCGATCGCTTACCACCGGAGTCTGAGATTCTGAGCTTCGAACCTTATCAGACCGGAATCAATGAAAACCGAGATTTGGTGGTGCGGTCGGTTGATCAAACCGCTGATAACGCCCACGTTTTCCTGAATCTGCCTGCCGGCCTCACTGATGTCGAGGTCTTGCAAATGGTCGCTGGAGAGAATCAAGCTCGCAAAAGAGATCGTGATCAGTTCATTTATGGTTTCTTGAATGTTCCGCATGGAAACAACGTTGCAACGATCGTTTCCTATGAATCCACCGGGAACGTGAACGTTCAGCGTATGCCAGGACTGTTCACATCGACGATCATTGGTGCAGGACTGGGAGACCTTGATTTTGATGGCGATGTCGATCTGAATGATACGCAGGAATTCGAAACGGTCTTTATGAGTGAAAATTTGCTCTTTAACCCGGCCGCTGATTTCAATGCTGACGGCCAAATTGATTACGCGGACCTTGATTTGTTTTCAATCCAGCAAGCGAGTGCCGGTGCTGATCAAGCGATTCTTGATGCGATAGAAGCAACGCGGGCGTTAAAGTTCGGAGCTGTGGCAGATTCGTATTCTCTCAGTGAAGACGAGACGTACACTCAGGCAGCACCTGGGGTTCTTACCAATGACCGGGATCCCGGCCCGGGGGCCAACTTTGCGATCAGTACACCCGGTAGCATCTCTTCGGATGAGGGAGTCACTGTCACGCTCGCTGCAGATGGTTCCTTTAGCTACCCCAGCGCAGGCGTGTTTGGGTCCTTGACTGCGCAACAGATAGGAACAGATTTCTTCACCTATTCTGTGACCGATGGCCTGACTCATGCGTCGCAGGCGACGGTTACCATGACCGTTCAGGGGATCAATGATCCTCCGACACTTGCAGCAATTAGCGATATCACCTTGGATGAAGATGCTGCTGAGCAAGTGGTTGGCTTGACACAAATCGGGGCTGGAGCCGGTGAATCACAGGAATTGTTGGTCAGTGCAGTAAGTGATTCACCAGGTTTGATCCCACAGCCTGAGATTCAGTACACAAGCCCCAATGCAACGGGTAGTTTGAAGTTCACGCCAGTCGCCAATGAGAGTGGAATAGCTGAAATTGTTGTAACGGTGGCAGATGGCGGTCTCGATGGTGATCTGAGCACTCACGGTGATAACGCCACTCTCAATCGCACAATCTTTGTTGCAGTCAACGCGGTAAACGATCTTCCGACGCTTAATGTGGTGAGTGTTTGGAACATGG
>Ga0315321_10000075_pt1 | contig 56232 bp, 36 predicted proteins | sample M180m21515metaG_FD_203464 | JGI IMG/M metagenome (GOLD analysis project Ga0315321, IMG submission 203464) | Ammonia-oxidizing marine archaeal communities from Monterey Bay, California, United States - M1 80m 21515 | ecosystem: Environmental > Aquatic > Marine > Intertidal zone | place: USA... | reverse complement strand
AGAATTGAGGAGAAGTAAAATGAAGAATGTAATGAAACAAGGGATGATGCTTTTTTTAGGTATTCTTACTGTTACAGCTGTTGGCTGTTCTAGCCCAAGCACATCAAGTTCCGATTCGAATAGCGAAGACAGTTCGACTACTACGCCCGATCTTATAGTAGAAAATGATTCAGCACCAGAAATCGTGGCCGTTGATATGAAGCCAGAAATTTCAGGGGCAGAGCCTGGAGTCAGTGCGGATGATTCGGATATGCCGATCAAAACGGGGTTGTCTTCACCGAAACCGCGGGCAGGAAAATTTGAGCATGACATTACTACAGATTTGAAAGTCCGGGTATGGGTGGTATCCAATATGAAAACGAAACCTGTTTTAAGTGTAAATGGTACAGAGTATCCTTTGGTTAAGGAATCTCGTCCGGATATCAATAAATTATATGCCACCTATACTTTCCGCGATGCGTACTATGCTATCGTTCCGGGTGGGGATATGAAGCAGGAAGATAATCACTTCGTATTTAGTGTCAACGGAGAAGTTTACGAAGATCATACCTTGTCATTAAAATAAGGCGAAATTTGATAGTTCTTTAAATCGCTTGGGTGTAGAGTACGCCCAAGCGATTTTTTTATGCAAGAATGTCTTTGATGATGTGACCGTGTACATCAGTTAATCGGTAATTACGGCCCTGGAATTGATAGGTGAGACGTTCATGGTCAACGCCAAGCTGGTTAAGGATTGTAGCTTGGAAATCGTGTACATGCACAGGGTTTTTGGCTACGTCAATCCCTAAATCATCAGAAGCACCATAGGTTATACCGGGTTTTATGCCTCCGCCAGCCATCCAGGTTGTAAAGGCATAGGGATGATGATCGCGGCCCCATTGGGGGCGGTTATCCATGGTGCCTTGCAGGAATGGTGTACGCCCAAATTCCCCGCCCCAGATGACTAAAGTCTCATCCAAAAGTCCACGTTGCTTGAGATCTTTGACCAGTCCCGCTGCCGGTTGATCGGTGTCTTTGCATTGGGTATACAGTTCGGTGGTGAGACTTCGGTGCTGGTCCCAACCTGCATGCATGACCTGCACGCAACGCGTTCCTCGTTCGACCAGTCTACGGGCCATGAGGCAGTTATGTGCAAAGGTGCCGCGTTCATTAACTTGTGGTCCATAGAGGTCTAGTATATGCTGTGGTTCATCGGATAGATCCGTTAATTCGGGAACGGATGTTTGCATCCGGAAGGCCATCTCATATTGCGAGATGCGCGTGTCGATTTCCGGATCGCCGGCACTGCGCAGTTTCATTTCATTTAATGCCGCAATATCATCCAGCATGCCCCGGCGGACTTCTTTGCTCATACCATCTGGGTTCGATAGATATAACACGGGATCGCCGCCGCCTCGAAATTTCACTCCTTGGAATCGTGAAGGTAAAAATCCGGACCCCCAGTAGAAGTCGTAAAATATTTGACCACAGGTGGTGTTTTTGCTGACTGAGGTCATGACTACATAGGATGGAAGGTCAGCATTATCATTGCCAAGTCCATAAGTGAGCCATGAGCCAATGGCTGGTCGTCCAGGCATTTCGGACCCGCTTAGAAAAAAAGAAATGGCTGGTGCGTGATTGATAGCTTCGGTGTGCATGCTTTTGATAAAGCACACATCGTCCACGATCTCAGCTGTGTGAGGCATGAGATCACTAACCCATGCGCCTGAATTGCCATATTGTTTAAAGGGTTCGATGGGTTCTAGTAATAATTTCCCGCCGGGGTCACCTGTCATGGTGCTGAAGCGTTTACCCTGAATATATTCATCCGGCACCGGTTTTCCATGCAATTTATGAAGCATGGGTTTATAGTCAAACATGTCGACATGTGTTGGGCCACCGTTATGAAACATGTAAATGACGCTTTTGGCTTTGGCGATATGGTGAGGCAGATCGGATAAGCCAATTTCGCGTGTGCCGCGTTTGTCGGCGGCATGAACCGACTCTCCATTTAACAAACCAGCCAAGGCGGCTGTGCCTAGACCGGTTACACAATTATCGAGGAAGTTGCGCCGTGTACTGAGTTGCTCATGTCCGTTAATGGGATTCATGATTATTCCTTCGTGAGCGCTTCGTCTGTATTGAGTAGGGATAGGCATAAGCTGGCATAGGATGCAAGTTCAATCGGGTCTATTTCGGATGAGGCTATTGACTCTCCTACACCTAGATAGGCTTTTGCCGATTGGGGATCAGCGCTAAATTGCATTCTAAATCGTTGGATGCTACCAAGCAATAATTTCAGTTCTTCCTCGGAAGCGGATCGACTCATACTGATTCGGAATGCCGTATCAATTCGATCGCTGTCGTTGATGTCTGGTGTTATGAGCAAGCTTTCAGCCAGCGCACGGGCTGCTTCCACATAGGTGGGATCATTGAGAGTCGTCAAAGCATGAAGTGGTGTGTTCGTGCGCGTGGCTTTAACTGTACAGGTTTGCCGCGTCGAGGAATCAAAAAACATAGGGGGGGCCACTATACGTCGCCAGAATGTATATAGGCTTCGACGGTACAATGCATCGCCACTGTCTTGCGTGTATTTAATTTTGTCGAAGGAAAATTCTTTCCATAAACCATCGGGCTGATAGGGCTTAACTGGTGGGCCGCCGATTGTAGGAACTAATTTTCCGCCTGCAAATAGAGCTTGATCGCGGATCATCCAGCTGGGCATACGGAACCGGGGGCCATGTGAGAGGTAGCGATTATCAGGGTCGATAGCTATGCGTTCAGGCGTGGTGTTGGAGGTCTGCCGATACGTTGCACTGGTGACCATTAAGCGCATGAGAGCTTTAACATCCCAATCGCTTTCCAAAAAATTAACAGCAAGCCAATCCAGTAGTTTGGGGTGAGAGGGGAGTTCGCCTTGGAGCCCAAAGTTTTCGGTTGTTTTAACAAGGCCTTGCCCAAAAAGTTGCGCCCAGAATCGATTCACTGTTACGCGTGCAGTAAGTGGATGCTGTGGATCGACCAACCATTTTGCCAGACCTAAACGGTTATTGGGAGTATCAGCAGGCTTTGGGAAAAATACGGCCGGGGTTCCCGATACTACTTCTTTGCCAGACTGATTGTAGAGACCAATATTAAGCATATACGTTTGGCGTGATTTAAATGAATCTTTCATGATCATTACTTTGCCAGTTTTGTTGTATAGGTCATTGCGTTTTTTAGTAGTCGAATCAAATTTCTTGCTGCTTTTACGATACCGAAAATCACTGTCGTAATAATGTAGTTTTATTTGTTCCTTTTGCTCTTTTGTTCGGTTGGAAGTAGGCGTGTTGATTAAGGTGAGTAATTGCTGATTTACATCACCTAATATAGCATTTTCAGAATTGCTTAATGAGATACTAAAATGACCAAGATTGTGCTGCTTGTGGTATGTTTCATGGCGAAGACGAAAGACGAGGATAGAGTCGGGATCGATAGTGATAGCTTCCTTGAGTCGGAAGATGGCTGCATGGTCGCGGTCTATGGGTCGTCCTTCGTAGACCGCCCAACCTGTTTTGTAATTGGTATCAATAGCTCCAGCAATCGTATAGCTTCCTTGCTCAACAGTAGCTTCAGCAGAGTCAATGGGTAAAGGACTTTCATTGCCCTGAGCATCCTTCAATGTAACAGAAAAATCTGTTAGTACGAAATTGCCACTGTCCGAACGTGCTAAACCATTGTCCGTCATATTGGGATGGCGTAGTGCATCTAGGCGAATGGATGCGATGGACGTTAAATTGGTGTTGGCGTGTATTTCATAGTGGTCATTGTCAGGATTTACGCCAGTGGCTAATATGGCGCCATTGGTTTGGACGTTTAATGTTTGTTCAAGCGCTTTTGCCTGTAGGATCGTAATGGTTTTCCAAGAGTCTTCGACTTTCGATAATTTCGTGCGTTGCTCATCTTCCCAATTTGACTGTCGTTGGTTTAAAATTTTAATACGGGAGGCTACTTTACCTTTTAAGGTTGTGAGCTCAATATCAAATTGGGCAAGTTTGGAAATGACGCCTTCGTCAAAAATCATATTCGGAGCCGTCATGGGATCGCCACCACCTCCCGATACGGGTGTGCGATTGAAATAATCAAAAAGCCGATAATAGTCTTCGTTGGTGATGGGGTCGTATTTATGATCATGGCAGCGACTGCAATTCATGGTGAGTGCCATCCAAACGGTACCGACAGTTTCTAATTGGTCGAAGATATATTCCACTCGGTTCTCTTCTGCTATTCGTCCGCCTTCGCCGTTGATCATGTGATTGCGATTGAAGCCCGTAGCGATTTTTTGGTCCTTGGTGGGGTTTGGAAGAAGATCACCCGCCAATTGCCAGATGGTAAACTGGTCATAAGGCATATTATCATTGAAGGATTTGATTACCCAATCGCGCCAAGGATACATCGTGCGTACACGGTCACTTTGATAGCCGTTGGTGTCGGAATAACGCGCGGCATCCAACCAAGGCCATGCCATGCGTTCGCCGTAGTGAGGAGAGGCCAATAGTTGGTCGACCAAGCGCTCATAAGCATCATCGGCTGTGTCAGCTAGAAACGTTTCTACAGCTTCCGGAGTAGGGGGGAGACCAGTTAGATCAAGGCTTAAACGGCGGATAAGTGTTTCATTAGAAGCCTGAACAGATGGCTGTAATCTTTTTTGCTGCATCATTGGTTCGGTAAAATGGTCAATTGGATTTCGTGTCCATTTATCATTTATATTCGTCGGCAGAGTTGGCTTTGTTGGCGTGACAAAGGCCCAATGTACAGACCATTGTGCGCCTTCTTCGATCCAGCGTTTTAAGAGAGTACGTTCTTTGTCGCCAAATTTTTTCTTGGCTTCGGCAGGGGGCATCGCTTCATCGGGGTCTTCGGAAAATACGCGATGGATAAGAAGGCTGGTATTGGGATTGTTTGGTGAGACGATGGCGTGATTATCCACGCTAGCAAAAAGTCCTTCTTTCGTGTCTAAGCGAATTCCAGCCTTACGTTCAGCTTCATCGGGTCCATGGCAGTGGAAACAATTATCACTCAGGATGGGGCGGATGTCGCGTTCGTAATTGATTGGGGCTTGGGCGTGGCTCAAGGGACTTTCAAGAATCAAAAGAAAACTGAGTAAAGAAGCTGAAAATGTAGAAGATGACAGTATTGACATGAGACTTCAATTCACCTGAGTTGCAAAACAGCCACACTCCCAATGGAGTAGAGGTCCATTTCAGCAAATTCGAGGTTAGTATTGCAAGATATGCCCTAAATTCAGGTCTAAAAGTATCCATCATGGATGCAGGACATGCGTGGATCAAAGTGCTCGGATGAATCTATTTTGTAGACTTTGAGCATGGCAGGCTGGGCTACATTGTCACGTTCTTGATCGCGGGTAACTAAAGGCGCTTCCCAGCGCAGAAAATACCGGTGTTGTTGGCCGGGAGCCTGATTTTCGTCTTCTTTCCAGCGTACTTTTAAATCAGGGTATGGTGTACTGATATGATTATGATCCCCTAAAATCCCCGCCCCCGCGGGTTGGGAGAGAATAGCTTTGAGCGTTTTCTCATCGAGTTCCCATAATCCCGTGCCGTGTTTTACATGTCTATACCCCTGGCGAAGTCGACCATCACGCGATACGGTTACTGGACCAAGGTCTACATCTACTTCAATGGTGCCGCCACCACTAAAATACCAGCGGTGTTTCCAGTCGCTGGTTTGTACGATATACCAACGATCTTTCTCGAAGCGTGCGTTATAAATTTGAGTATGCCCGTTCTCATCGAATTTATGGTAACTGAGTATCACGCGTCCTTGTGTGTCAAAGCCGACTACGGTGGATTCATTGATCATACCGCCTTCTACAGGTACAGGATCAATGATGGTTTTGGTATGCTCGGGAGTCATGGGTAAGGGGATTGATTCACCCGATGCGGTTTCCCAATGGATCATATCCTTAGAGCGTGCATAGCAAAGGTTATGATTGGTTTCGCAACCGCCGTGTACACGCCAAACCCAGATAAGATGAAAATAGCCATCGGGTCCGAGAACTGGGCCTTCGGGATAGCAACTCACTTTGCCAAGTCCATCAAAAAGTGGCGTGGGGAGGAGACGCTTCCAAGATTGTGTTTCGGTAGTGTATTGATTGACGAGCTGTACGCCATCACCGGATTTCCCATCACGATATAGGAACAGTAAATCTCCTTCTGCATTTTTAATGAATTGCGGGTAAGTACTTTTCTTTTCGTTCTTGCCCGTCATTTTCTTTTCACGGCGTAGGGTAGTGATGTCATGGGGGGTGGAAGTACGAAAATAAACGAGAGGGTCACTGTGAATATTACCGCTGACATGGAGGTATCCATCGCGATCCATGCTCATCGTAATGTAATGATGGCTATCCCAGTTGACATGTTCGGGCAACTGTTTAAAAGACCATTCAGTGGAATCCAAAGTGCGCATAGCCACGGTCATTTGGCGATTGTGATCATAATATGCTACATATTGATAGTTATTTTGCGTAAGCAAACAATACCCTACTGAGTGCCCTGACCATGCAGGAGCCACATCAATTATTTGACTAACTTGAGGTCCTGAATCCTGAGACCATGCATTGGTGATTAGGCCGAGGCATATGTATATAACTACGATGAATTTTAATTTTTGCATTGTTATAAGGACCAACCTTCTCGATACACTGTCTTTACGTGTTGTGTGGCTTCGTCATTGTTGGTAAATTTCATGGCCTCCCCATCCCAGTGCAATCGGGAGTTCACACGCTTGGCAATGTTTCCAAGCAATACCGTTTCGGTTAATGGCCCTGAGTATGAGAAGTCAGCATTGGCTTTGGTTCCGTTTTGAATAGCCGTAACCCAGTCCATTTCATGTGGCATGTTGATACGTGGCAGGGTTGGGGCAGGCGCTTTAAAATCTTTCATGCGTGATTCGGGCAGTAAGCGAGGGTTCTCGCCGTAGACACCGCAAGTGATATAGCCTTTAGAACCTTTGAAAAGAGAACCGCCTTCGACATTGCCCAAGACTTCTTCATCGTCCAACTCAGCCGGGCGTTGAGGGGTAAGGCCTTCATACCAGTTGATGGTAACTGGGGGCATATTGCCACGTTTTGGATAGGAGTATCGCACCACTGAGGATAAGGGGTGAATTTCATCATCGCCCCCCATAGAGCTGGCTTCTAGCGTGTCGGGATGTCCAAGATTAAGTGCCCAGCAAATCGGGTCGAAAGTGTGTGCGCCGCGATCGCCCATCATGCCACAACCAAAATCGATCCACGAACGCCAAGTGCGGGGGTGATAAGTTGGGTGATAGGGGCGGAAAGGTGCTGGCCCTAACCAAAGATCCCAATCAAAGCCTTCGGGGATTAGTGGAGTATCGCTTGGGCGTTTTCCCAGAGGTGAGCTCCAACTAGCATGGCCCCAAGGATAATAGGAGAGGCTACACCAGGCATCCACTTCTGTGACATCTCCAATTACGCCGGATTGTATCCACTCAACTACTTGGCGCCCGCCATCGGCCGAATGGCCCTGGATCCCCATTTGAGTAACCAGTCCCATTTTATCAGCAGCTTGCGCTAATTTACGTGCTTCAAAGACATCGTGAGTGAGTGGTTTTTGAGTATATACATGTTTTCCTGCTTTCATGCAGTCCATGGTGATTACCGCATGGGTATGGTCAGGGGTTGCTACGACTACCGCATCTATATCTTTCTGCTTCTCCAGCATGACCCGGTAATCTTTGTATCGCTTTGCTTTAGGGAAGGCATTGAATGTGCGGGATGCATAGCTATGATCCAGATCGCATAGTGCGACGATATTTTGTCCGTGTTCTCCAAGAGGGCGAAGGTTTGAGTTGCCCATTCCGCCGATTCCGATGGCCGCAATATTGACTTTGTTATTGGCCGATGCAATGGCGCTACGGCCTAATAATGCTGAGGCGGCCACTGTGGCGGTAGTGGATTTGGAGATAAACTGGCGTCGAGTCATCGAATTCATAGTGCGCATCCTTTATAGGGTAAGTAAAACGCCTTTATTATTACTGGTTTTGATTGATTAAACAAGTTTCTTATGCACATGAGATAAAGTGAATAAATACGCGGAACTCGTGTCTATTTGAATAAAAGTTATGATATTATCTGTATATGATGGAATGTATTACCCATTAGGCTGTGTTTATTAAAGAGGTTCGTTATCAGGAGTACTACAAAGTGTTTCAATTAAAATGGATACGCAAATCCTGCGCCTCGTTAGTGGTGTTGGTAGGTTGCATGCTGACCTTGAGTGCATGTCAGGGTGAAAAAGGCGATCAAGATGCTGCTAAAGACGAAACTAAAAAGGAACGCCCTTCTTTAATAATTCCCGTTGAAGCTTCCAATCCCAAGCGCGGTGATATCTCTACTTATTTTGAAACATCTACGCGTGTTGAGGCGGAACGCCGGGTGCAGGTGGCCTCCAAAGGCTCTGCACGCTGTTTAGAATTGATGGCTGAAGAGGGGGATGTGATTTCCAAGGGTGATGTGTTGGCGAAATTGGATCCTGCTGAAGTTAAAACCACTTACGATCAGACCTCTGTACAAGTGCGTCAGGACAAAACGACTTTTTCCGTTTCCAAAAAACAATATGAAGAAGGCTTGGGTACTAAAGTTGATATGGACAATGCTCAGTATGCCTATGAGCAAGCTTTGGAAACGTTGAAGGCTCAAAAGCTGCAATTGGAAAATTTAACCATTCGCGCACCAATTGATGGCGTGATCACAGCACGAACTATTCGCGAGGGTACATTGGTATCTCTTGGCGATACGGTTTTCGACATTATGGATCCCGAGTCGTTTATGTTGCCGATTAATCTGCCGGAAAAAGAGATGTCCCGATTGGCCATAGGGCAAGGAGCTGAAGTGCGAGTGGATGCTTTTCCAGGTCAAGTGTACAAAGCAAAGGTGCGTCGTATTAATCCCAGTGTAGATGCTTTGTCGGGGACGATTAAGGTGGTGTTGGATTTTGATGAGTCCTTGCGCGGAAAACTACGTGAATCAGCCTTTGCGCGTGTAAAATTGGTCATGAATACACAAAGTAATACTTTATTGGTGCCTAAGGAAGTACTTGTAGAAGAAAATGGTAAGAAGTATGCGTTTGTATTGTCGCCTGATGGGGATCATACCGTGGCTTTAAAACCTAAAGCCACTACACCTAAAACCAGTAATGATTCTACTGTGAGTGCAGAAGCTGAAGATGGTGAGTCAATAGAGAAACGTACGCAGGTCTATGTCGCGAAGCGTGTCGAGGTGATGACCGCCCTTGAAGATAGTGACCGCGTCCAAGTAATCATTGGCCTGACGGATAAAGACTTAATGGTCGTCAACGGTCAGCATTCGCTTAAAGATGGCGCTCAAGTTCGTGTGACGAATATGCAATCTGAGTTGGATTTGTCTCAGACCATGAGTAATGAAGAACTATTGAAAGCTGCGAAAGAATCACGCAAGGATGATGAGTCAAAGGAAAAGGGTAAACAAGAGTCTGAGAAGTACTAATGGCCCTTAGGTATATTTGCTCATGACATCCACTCCTCAAACGCCTCAGTATCGACTTTCCATTCGCCGTCCTGTGACAATGGCTATGCTGTTTTTAACACTGGTTGTATTCGGCTGGAAATCGTACCAAAACCTCTCCATAAATTTGATGCCGGATTTGGCTTACCCTACTCTTACTGTACGCACGGAGTATGAGGGAGCCGCGCCAGCTGATGTCGAAAAACTCGTCACTCGTCCATTGGAAGAACGCCTGAGTATTGTAACTGGTGTTGAAGAGATTAGTAGTATTTCTTCGGCTGGAATTTCTGAGGTAGTGTTGGAATTTGCCTGGGGTACCAATATGGATATCGCCATGCAGGATGTGCGCGATAGTCTTGATCAGATTCAGATGCCTCAAGGGGTTACACGCCGTCCAGTCATTCTGCGTTTTGATCCAACATTGGACCCTGTGTTACGTATTGCCTTGGTGGGGCGAAATTTGGACGATATCAGCGATCCGGTTGAACGTGAAAAACAGTTACTTCAAGAATTGACTGTCATCCGTGAAACAGCGGAAGAAGATATCAAAAGTGATTTAGAAGCCGAAGCCGGAATAGCCCAAGTAGTTGTTAAAGGTGGGCGAGAAGATGAAATACAGATCATGCTGGATTCATCACGATTGAAGAGCTTAGGCCTTAGCCCTGGCTTGATCGTGAATGCCTTACAGCAACACAATGTAAATTTATCCGGCGGACGCTTAAAAGAGGGAAAGGCCGAGTATCTTGTTCGTACCCTGAATGAGTTTAAAGATATTGATGAAATTCGTAGTGTTGTAATTGCTACACAAGAGGGGCAGCAGTTTAGGTTAGAAGATATCGCTACTGTTGAAATGGGCACGGAAGAGCGACAGACGATTGTTCGGGTAAATGGACAGGAAGCAGTGGAGCTTGAATGCTTTAAAGAAGGTAGTGCAAATGTTGTCCAGGTAGCCAAGACTTTAAAGCGTTTCTTTCGTTTTGAGCAAGAAGATTCCTTCGAAAAACGTATGCTGTCATGGTCAGCAGAACGCGATCAGACAGGTGAAGCACAGAAAAAATTGGACGAGTTTTTGAAGCGTGAAGCTCGGTTGGAACGATTGCGCAATCGCTTGCCGGATTTTTCCACAGCGATATTAATTACCGATCAGTCTAGATTTATTGAGGCTTCCATTCGTGAAGTGAAACAAACAGCATTATTGGGTGGCTTGTTGGCACTGTGCATATTGTTTTTGTTCCTGCGTGAACTGAAGAGTACAGCCATTGTTGGCTTGGCAATACCGATTTCTGTCATAGCGACATTTGTGCCTATGATGATGCAGTCTATTTCGCTCAATATTATGTCTTTGGGCGGTTTGGCGCTAGGGGTGGGGATGTTAGTTGATAACTCCATCGTGGTACTGGAAAGTATATTCCGTTGTCGTGAAGAAGGCGATAATGTAAAGGACGCTGCGGAACGCGGAACACGCGAAGTGGCTAGTGCGGTAACAGCATCTACGTTAACGACGATAGCTGTGTTCTTTCCAATTGTATTTATTGAAGGAATTGCCGGTCAATTGTTTAAAGACTTGGCTTTAACGGTTACATTTTCCTTGCTGGCATCTTTATTGGTGGCTTTGTATTTGATTCCTATGATTGCTTCGCGTGAGGGATTTACCTTTGGGCAAGGTGGTAAAAGTGCTGTGTGGTTGTTGCGAGGAATGCGTGAGAGCCAAGAGCAAAATATAGGTGGTGTGCGCGCATTGTCTGGATTGCCTGCCCAAGGGGTGCGTTATATGCTAGAGGCCTTGCGCTCAATTTGGGGAGAGTCTGTAGGTGACGCTAATGCTGCACGTGTGCAAAAGACTGGGATACGTAAAGTCCTTTATGGAGTGTTTATTCCACTCGCTTTGTGCATGTTTGTAATTCAATTGATACTTACTAGTGTGCAAACAATTTTCCTGACAGGGCTAAGCATTGTATGTTTAATTGGTGTGTTGATTTGGCGCATTGTTGGTTTTGTATTGAAATGGATATTATTTTTTCCTCTCAAGCTGTTTGAGCTTGGATTTAATGCATTGCGAAGTCTTTACCGGACCAGTTTGCGCCATATACTGCACATCAGTCCAATCGTGTTAATTGGTGTTGGTGTGTTGGCATATATTGCTTTTCAGCATGCCAATGCACTTGGACGAGAGTTGATTCCACCAATGAAACAAGGTGAATTCGGCATACGTATTGAAGCTGAACCAGGAACGCAGTTGGAGAGTACTGAGCTTAAGGCAAAGGTTGTAGAAGATATCATTTCATTGCATTTTAACGATGAAGTCGAGTCGGTTACCGTGCAGGTGGGGGGGGGAGCTTCGGCTACTGGTCAAGATGAAGATGAGAATGTGGCAGTGCTAACTGTTAAGCTGAAAAACCCTGAAGAAAATGCGCAACGTCAAGATGAAATTATCGAAGCCATTCGTCAGGAAGTACTTGCTGTATCTTCAGAAAATATTACTTTCACATTGCCTACACTGTTTAGTTTTAAAACAGCCTTTGAATTGCAAATATACGGTGAAGAATTCAATGATCTATCGCAATTGTCGGAAGAAGCCTATAACAGAATTTTCGATGTGGAAGGCTTCAAAGACATTGAGATAAGTGTGAAGAAGGGCTATCCAGAAATCCATGTAGAGTTGGATCGCGAGTTGCTGAGTACTAAAAATGTCGATCCGTATACCGTAGCTCAGTTATTGCGCACCGAAGTGCAAGGTGATGTAGCCACCCAGTTTAATCGAGGTGGAGAAAAAGTCGATATTCGAGTGCGTAGTGATCAGCAACGATTGACGAGTCTTGAAGACTTAAAAATGCTGTCCATTGCTGGGGGGAATCCACCTATGCCTTTGGCTGCGGTAGCAACGATCACTGTGGCAAGTGGCCCTAGTGAAATTCGCCGTATTGATCAACGTGAAGTTGTCTTGATTACAGCCAATGTCGAAGGTCGTGACCTAGGCAGTATTGCAACTGAGGTGCGAGAGCGCTTGGATGAGATGCGTTGGCCCGATGGCTATACCTATTTGTTGGGTGGTCAACAAAAAGAGTTGGAAACATCGTATGCTGGATTGCTTTTTGCCATTGCACTCGCAATCTTCTTAGTCTATGTAGTGATGGCCTGCCAATTTGAGTCCGTTGTTCACCCTATGTTTATTATGTTTTCAGTACCTCTTGCCTTTATTGGTGTGGTGTATGCACTCTATGTCATGAACCTAAATGTAAGTATCGTTGTGTTTATTGGCGGGATTGTACTGGCCGGTATTGTGGTAAATAGCGCGATTGTATTGGTGGATTATATTAATCAATTACGTGATCGTGGCATGACAAAAGTTGATGCAATTGTCGAAGCTGGTTCTGTTCGCTTCCGACCAATTATTATGACGACGGCCACTACTTTGTTGGGTCTATTGCCCATGGCACTATCGCAGGGTGAAGGCGCTGAAATACGCGGCCCCATGGCGATAACCGTGATGGGTGGACTGACATCTGCAACGATATTGACGTTATTTATTATTCCTGTGATATACCATCTTTTTGCTTCGCGAGATAAAACATGAAGATGTCGCTACCCGAATTTGCCCTGAAGCGACCCGTTACTGTGATGATGTTGATGATTACAGTGCTTGGGTTTGGGGTATTGACGGCAGTACGTATTCCGATTGAGTTTATGCCTCCGATGGACCTGCCCTTTTTAGGGGTATGGATCCCTTACCCTGGCGCAACACCGGAACAAGTGGAAAAAGAAATCGCCATCCTTGCCGAAGGTGAATTCCAAACGTTGCCCAATCTGAAAAAGATATTCACCAGCTCAAGTATGGAAGGCTGTTTCGTGAGCCTTCGCTTCGAGTGGGGGCTGGATATGAATACCGCGCTAGCAGAGGTGCGGGATAGGATGGAGCGGCTGAGGCTAGTGCTGCCTGACGATACCGATAAAATATTCATACGCCATTTTAGTTTGGAATCAATTCCTGTCATGGAAATTGGATTAAAGAGTGAAGGCGGTTATGAGACCTTTGGTGAAAATGTCGATAAGATTTTGGTGCCACGCTTACTGCGCTTAGAGGGAGTTGCTGATGTAAAGGTTTGGGGTTGGGAACAGCGTGATATTTCTCTAGATCTTGATCAGCAAGCGCTTAGTGCTCGCAATATCAATCTATATGAATTGATCATGGATTTAAATGTGGGCAACGTGGATATGGGCGTTGGTCATTTAATTGATGGTGAACAGAGGTATCAAGTTCGCGTTGAAAGTAAACTGGAAAGTATTCAAGACTATCAAAATTTACCCATAGGTGACGGTGTGCGCTTGGGTGAAGTGGCGCGCGGAAACTATCGTGAAAAAGAAGACAATGACCGTTATTCGGTCGATGGTAAAGAACCGTTGTATATGGTTATTACCAAAGAATCTGAAGCCAACACTGCAGCTACCTGTAAGGCTATCGAACAAGAAATGGCCGAGATATTGGACCGCCCAGAAATGGACGGTGCTACACAACTGGTCTTCTTTAATCAAGGCGATATCATCAGTGGTGCACTGAGGGGCTTATTGAAAGCTTCGATTTATGGTGGATTTATGGCCTTGATTGTGTTATTTCTTTTTTTACGCCGTATCGCACCAACAATCATTGTCGCTTTGGCTATTCCGGGTTCGATATTGATGGCCTTTGTATTCTTATATGCCGCAGGTATGTCCCTAAACCTAATTACAATGATGTCACTCATTATTGCAGTAGGGATGGTAGTGGATAATTCGATTGTTGTCGTTGAAAATATTTATCGGTATCAACGAATGGATTATTCGCCTTACGAAAGTGCTCGTCGAGGAGCTTCGGAAGTAGCCCTGGCAATTGTGGCAGCTACACTCACTACAGCAGCGGTATTCATACCGGTGATGTATATTGATGGCGGCCAGATGGCAACATTTATGAAACACTTTTCGATTCCAGTGGTGGTAGCCCTGGTGGCCAGTCTGATTCTGGCATTGACAGTTATTCCCTTAGCGTTGAGCCGCATGAAGCCCATCGTGCGTACCACCAATGATAAGGATGTCACACCTAAACGAATGAGTGATATGGCTCGTCTAAACCCATTGCATATTGTTCGCTCAACATATCATCGATTACTCCGATTTTCAGTGTCTCATCGATTGGCTTCGTTTATGGCATTAATGGCACTGGTGGCACTCACTGTGGCTGTTCCCATGAAGCAGTCGGGGTATCAGCAAATGCCCCAATCGGATGAACGTTCAGTGCATATCGGATTAGAGTTTGATGTAAATTATACCATCGATATGGCGGGCGAAGTCTTCGAGGATATGGAAGCCGCTCTTGAACCACGCAAAGAAGAATTGGGCATTAAGCACATGTTCAAGCGGTACGATGTGCGCAACGGTGAGCTTACGTTATTCCTGCTAAAAGACGAGGATATGGATTCTATTTTAGATCCCTTTCCGTATACCTCTGAAGAAGTGATGGATATAATTTGGTATATGTTGCCTGAGCAAGCGCCAGGCGTTACTTTTACCGTATCTACTGAAGATATGGGTAATGGAGTAAGAGGTGGCGGTGGTGGTGGCGGTTCCGGCCAAAAAACGGTTTCCGTAAGTCTTGAGGGCGATGAGGTCGATTTACTTAGTGGGTATGCCGAACAGTTTAAAGTCGCCTTTGAAGCTTTGCCCGGTATTACCAGTACTAAAATGAGTACCCAACGTGATGAACAAGAAGTTCAACTGAAAATCGATCAGGATTTAGCCGCCTCGGTTGGTCTTGATCCCATGCAGATTGCACAAACAGTGGCATTTGCTATTCGCGGTACACAAGTTTCGAAAATTAAACGTGGGATGAAAGAAATTATAGTATGGGCACAATTTGAAGAAGGTGACCGGCAGTCCATTGCAAACTTGAACAATATTACTTTGACGGGCTCGACGGGTGCGCAAGTCACCTTGAATCAATTAGTCACTCAAACCAAAGCATCGACCCCTATGCAAATCATGCGGCGTAACGGTAAAAATTTTATTGCAATAACGGGTAATACAGCAGAAACCGATCTGCAGGGAATCCGCAAAGATTTATATGAGCTGATTGATAGTTTCAGTTTACCCTTAGGGTATTCCATAGGCTTGGGCGACGAATTACAAAATTTGGATGAGGAACAGCAAAGCTTTTTCTCTATTTTGATCATGGCTATTTTATTAATATTTATTGTCATGAGTGCATTATTCGAATCCTGTTTACTTCCCTTGTCAATATTAACGACTGTGCCTTTAGCCTTTTTGGGCGTCTCATGGATTATGTTTCTCACAGGAAAACCCATGGATACGGTGGCCTTTATTGGATGTATTCTTATGGTGGGTGTCGTGGTGAACAACGGCATTGTGATCGTGGATCATATCAATCAGCTGCGCAAAGATGGGCTTGCGCGAAATGCGGCAATTGTACAAGCTGGGCAAGACCGACTGCGTCCTGTGTTGATGACAGCCATTACCACGATATTGGGGGCGATACCCTTGGCCATTGGAGGCCGTATTGGTGAGCCTGCGGCTGTGAGTTTAGGCATGTCTATGATTGGTGGACTAACGGCAGGTACTTTTTTGACCCTTCTGGTAGTTCCGCTATTTTATTCATTAGTGGACGATATTCAAGAGTGGGTTAAACGCTTTTTAGGTGAGATTGCCTTATTAAAGAATAAAACAATAGCGGAAGTCCATAGCGACGATTGACATACAGCAAGATTCTTGCCTACTATGGCGAATAGGCGGAGGTCATCTGGTGAAAAATAGCACAGCCAAATTAAGCAGTCGCCGGCAGTTTTTGGCGACATCCAGCAGCATTGCTGCATCAATGCTGGCGGGACAATCCGCTTGGTCAGCATCCATGCCTAAAGTGGAATCTCCCTGTGCGACTTCGGGAGATTTCAAGCACGAACCAAGTTGGGATAAGCGCTTAACCTTAACGGTAGGACCAAACAAAGCAGATATTGTTGGTAGTAATGACAAGGCCATCCAAGCTGCGGTGGATTATATGTTTCGCTTATTGGGAAGTGGCCAAGAATCAATTTTATTTAAGGAACCCAGTATCGAAACCACCCTTGCTGCAGATTCGGATTGGTTTGATCAAGAGATTACCTTGGAAAATCCCCGAGGATTTAAAGTCGGCGATGGGGTAATATTGGAAACGAAAAACCCGCATAATGGCGGTCTAGATGTTTTGAGTCGCACTTTGGTAGCGCGAAGTGCGAATCGTTTTAAATTGGATCGCCCTCTTCGTAAAAATTTCTGGCAATCTTCAAAGCCGACCATATCAACACGATTCTCATTAATTACAGCCGAAAATGAATCTAATTTTTCCATTGAAAATACTGCATTGGATGGTAAACGTTCAAATAATACGAATATAAACGGCAATTACGCCGGGGGACTTTGGTTTCAAGATTGCAACAATATTTCGATGTCCAAGTTGGATGTGCGTGAATACAATGGCGATGCGATAATTTTTCAGATTTGTCATGATGTCAGTGTAGTCAATTGTGAAGTCCATAACAACACGGATTTAGGCATTCATCCCGGATCGGGATCGCAACGTCCTAGGATGACCAACAATCATGTATCCGGATGTTCAATGGGTATTTTTTTCTGCTGGGGCAATATGGCCTGGCTCATAAAAATTTACTTTCAGCCAATACGTACGGTTTTTCAATTGGGCACCATGACGATGAAAATATAATATCCAATAACCATATTATCGACAGTAAAACCAATGGAGTAGTCTTTCGCCCGGAACGCGGGGAAGGCTTTACTGCCAAGGGAAATCGTGTTGTGGATAATGTTATTTTGAATAGTGGAGGAGATTCTGGGATTGCTGTGGACATCCAAGGTGTTACCTCTAATAATAGTTTGATTCGTAATCTCATCACTGAAAAACGTGGACCTTCAAAACGAATTGGAATTCGTATGGGGGCTGAAGTTGGAGAGATGGAGTTGGTGGATAATGTAATCGATGGATTTGCGAAAGCCTTGCAAGATTTGCGCAAGGCTTAGTGTGTATAAGTGGTTTAAGGAGAAGGTAATGATGTATCGAGTATCTAGTTGGATAGTGGCATTTATGTTAGTGCCTACATTTATAATTACTGCGCAGGAACCTGCGAAAACCAGTGATGATGGTGCGAGTACTATTTTTGATCAAATCAAAATTGAACTATTGGATTTACGTGAATTGGGCGAGGATGTTGATAAAAATCTGGTTGGTGAAGCCTATCGGCTGAGTTTAGAAGAATGTATACTTCTAGCTTTAGTTAATAATAAAGATATTGAGATTGTTAAGTTTGAAACCTTATTGGCCGACGCAGATTTATTAAGTGCCAAAGGTATCTTTGATCCAACATTTAGCGCGTTAATTAACCATGATGATTCTGCTAACCCGCCCAGCCCCACAGAAGAAGTGTTTGGTGGGTTTTCAGAGAGTATCGAGTCCAAAAGTACAAATTATCAGTTGAAGTTAGATGGATTGTTGACCTACTGGGGTACCCGGTATTCAGTTGACTATGGAGTGAATCGTGAAATCGGTACATATACAACTAATCCCATTACTGATGAAAGACTTTCTATATACACGGGTGGCTTGACAACTACATTGACCCAGCCACTACTGCGTGGGCGTGGTACTGATATTAATAAAGTATATATTCGTACGGCTGAAAATTCACAGAAAATTGCCGATGCCGAAGTGCGTAGAGTTGCCTTGCAAACATTGAGCATGACAGTGCAGGCGTATTGGGATTTGGTGGGAGCCATCCAAAACCTCGATGTGCGAAAACAGTCGTTAGACAATGCATTGCGCTTGGTAAAAATCAATGAACGCCGCTTAGAAATTGGTACAGCAGCAGCCATTGAAGTGTTGCAAGCTAAAGCGGAAGCGGCAAGTCGCCAGAGTGATTTTATCGTTGCGCGTATGAATATCTTGGATGCAGAAGATATCTTGAAGAATTACATTTTGCCAGAAGATATTAAAAACTTTATCAGTATGTCGATTCTTCCTACTACACGCCCTTCTCAGCCCACTTACAAATGGAACTTGGAGCGCAGTATTCAAACCGCTTTAACCCATCGCCCTGAGTTGGAGTCTGCGATGTTAAGTGTAGAAAACGCAAACTTAGAAGTTGGACGAACTAAAAATGAAAACCTTCCCCAATTGGATGCAAATTTATCTTATGTTCAATCCACACGAAATTTTGATCATGGTAAAATCCCTGAGGGGATACGCGATAAAGATGGACACCGTTGGGTTTTAGGGCTTTCGGGGTCTTTTCCTATTGGTAATCGAAATGCTAAAGGAGCGCATATTCGAGCGGAACAATTGGAGCGTCAACAACAACGCCGCCTAGCCAAGACAAAGCAAGATGTCGAAGTAGAAGTCCGCCAGGCAGTGCGCGGTATTGTAACTAGTGAAATCTTGATCGAATCGAATCGCCAAGCCCGTATTTTACAAGAGGCCAATGTGGTCGCTGAAGAAAAACGTCTGAACTTGGGAGTGACTACTTCACAGGATGTCTTGGATCGTCAAGAAGATTTGACCGCTGCTCAAACTCAAGAACTACAATCCGTTGTTGATTACGAGAAGTCTCTTGTGCAATTACAATTGGCCGAGGGTACATTGTTGGATCAATTAAATATTAATTGGGATGGTTTGGAAGAACGTCCCTTAAGCACTGTTGCGCCGGAATAAAGGAAACATGCATGAGCACTGAGCATCATTACCGAATTTGCCCCTTCTGTGAAGCCACCTGTGGATTGGTGGTCGAAACCGATGGTGACCAAGTCGTTTCCATCCGCGGCGATGAAAAAGATACCTTTAGCGAAGGATACTTGTGCCCTAAAGGGGTCGCTCTACGGGACTTTCACCATGATCCGGATCGTCTTCAATCGCCTATGATTCGAGAAGGTGAGACTTGGCGGGAAGCAAGTTGGGATGAAGCCTTTGGACTTATTGAAGAAAAGCTCATGCCCATAATCCAACAGCATGGAAGCCATGCTGTTGGGATATATGCTGGAAATCCAAGTATTCATAACGTATCGCTTACAGTGTATGGTCCGATTTTAATGAAATCGATGAAGACGCCAAATTTGTTTTCGGCGAGTACCGTGGATCAAATGCCCAAGCAGGTGGCTTGTGGTGGAATGTTCGGCACAGGCTTAACCACGCCGGTCCCTGATGTAGATCGCTGTAACTTTCTATTGATTATGGGTGCGAATCCATTGGAGTCAAACGGTAGTTTGATGACTGCGCCCAACATTCCCGATCGATTAAAGAAAATTCAAGAACGCGGTGGTCGTATTGTCGTGTTGGACCCGCGTAAAACCAAAACGGCAAAATTAGCGGATGAATACCATACGATTATTCCCGGAACCGATGCGTATTTCTTATGCGCTATGTTGAATGTATTAATCGAGGAAGGCCTTTGTGCTACAGAGCACCTCAAAGACCACGCGGTAGGCTTTGACGAAGTTAAATTGTTAATAGAGCCTTATACCCCTGAACGGGTGAGTGAACGTTGCGGTGTGGATGCTGAGGTTATTCGTGTAATTGCCCGTGACTTTGCAGCTTCATCGGCAGCTTGTATCCATGCACGCATGGGCACGTGTACACAAGAATTTGGCACAATTGCTAGTTGGTTGCCTGATGTAATTCATTATGCAACCGGTAATCTGGACCGCGAAGGCGGTGCGATGTTTCCCTTACCGGCCTATGGTGGGGGAAATACTAAAGGCACACCGGGTGTGGGACGCGGTATGAAATTGGGACGTCGTAAAAGCCGTGTATCAGGGTACCCAGAAGTGTTTGGTGAATTTCCGTCTGCCTGTATGGCAGAGGAAATTGAAACGACGGGTGAAGGTCAAATTCGTGCAATGATTACTGTAGCAGGCAATCCACTTTTGAGCACTACCAATAGCGAGGCATTAACTCGAGCCTTTGGTAGTCTAGATTTTATGCTAAGCCTTGATGTGTATATGAATGAGACCACTCGTATGGCCGATGTAATCTTGCCCGGTCTCTCACCATTGGAAATTCCGCATTTTGATACAGCGTTTACTCAATTGGCCATTCAGAACCATGCGAGCTATTCAAAGCCTGTGTTTAGGAAACCCGACGATCGTCCTTATGAATGGGAAACATTGTTGCGATTGGTGGGGATGATCAATGGTATGGGGGCTAATGCTGACATTGCCGCTGTGGATGACTTTGTGACCTCTATGGCCGTCTCACGTGAAATAAAATTGGAAACATCACCTATCCATGGACGCGAAGCGGATGAGATTATGGCTACTTTAGCTCCCCGTCGCGGAGTCGAACGTATGATTGACTTCATGGTGCGCACAGGTCCCTATGGTGAAGGCTTTGGAAGTGATCCCGATGGACTCACCTTGGATAAACTTGAAGATAATCCACACGGTATTTCCTACGGAGCTTTGAAATCGCGTATCCCTGAAGTGCTACGGACTCCCTCTGGCAAGATAGAGTTGGCTCCCGAAGCGGTGGTTTCGGATATGCCACGCTTGTGGAAAAAGTTTAAAGAAGCATCCAATGGTTTGGTCTTGGTGGGAAGACGTCATTTACGTTCCAATAATTCTTGGTTACACAATAGTGAACGATTAGTTAAAGGTAAATCACGCTGTACATTGATGATGCATCCCGACGATGCTAACGCCGCGGGTGTGGTTACCGGGGAGTTAGCCGAAATCTCTTCTCGGGTGGGCGCATTACACGTTCCTGTAGAGATTACAGAAGACATGATGCCCGGTGTAGTCAGTATTCCGCATGGCTGGGGACATGACCTTGATGGAGTGCAACTGGAAGTTGCCCGATCACATGCAGGGGTTAATTCCAATGTATTAACTGACGAGAAAGCACTTGATATACCATCAGGAAACGCGATAATGAATGGGATTCCAGTAGAGATAAAAGCAATTTAATTATTGATATTATAATTTATAAACGGGTTCATTGAGCCAAATTGAACAGTTGACTGCTCAACCTGGAGTACAAACTATGTCACATGAATTGAAAAACAAGCCCCTTGGATCTCTGGATGAATGGGAAGATGATATTTTATCGCGTTATCCAGAAGATGAACGTGAAAATTTTCGGGATTATGAAAATACCCAACGTGAATCGGTGAAAGAATTTTATCGACTCAATCATGAAAACCAAACCCTTGACTATGCACGAACCCAACGTGAAAAGTTTGCGAAATTGGATAAACGTGAGATGGGGATTTGGGAAGCCTGTGAATATTTAAATAATTTAGTTGATGATAGCGATCCGGATACTGATCTTTCGCAAATCGAACATCTACTGCAAACGTCAGAAGCTATTCGAGCAGATGGCCATCCCCGCTGGATGGTGTTGACCGGTTTATTGCATGACTTGGGAAAAACATTGTGTCTGTGGGACGAGCCGCAATGGGGCGTGGTGGGCGACACCTTTCCGTTGGGTTGTAAATTTTCCGACAAGATCGTGTTTCCAGAGTTTTTTGACAAAAACCTCGATAACGATAATTCAGCACTCAACACCAAATACGGCATTTACACAGCTCATTGTGGATTGGATAATGTGACCATGTCTTGGGGACACGATGAGTATATGTATCTTGTCGTAAAAGATTACATGCCAGAAGAAGCGCTCAATATTATTCGCTTCCATAGTTGTTACCCTATTCATCGAGAAGGTGCCTATTACCATTTGATGAATGAGCATGATCACAAAATGTTTGAGTGGGTTAAAAAGTTTAACCCCTATGATTTGTATTCAAAAGCTGATAACCCACCCAATGTCAAAGAGCTAAAACCTTACTATATGGAATTGATCGACGAATTCTTTCCTAAAACCATCAAGTGGTAAATCTTATTTATGGCTCGGGTAGCGTGCATTCATGTCGTCTCGCCATTCACGCAATTGAGAGAGCAGTTTGTCGCGTCTGCGAGGGTGACTGTCGGCTAGATTGTTCTGTTCACCAATATCATCTTTTAGGTTATACAACTCTACTCGATTATCTTCATAAAACTCGATAAGTTTCCAGTGGCCTTTGCGTATGGCTGAACCCGGACTTCCGCCTTGGTTGCCGTAATGCGGGTAGTGCCAAAATATGGGACGATTGGCTAACGCACCTTTTTTTTGTAATACTTTCGATAAATCAACTCCGTCATAATTGGGTGATTGGATACCTGCAGCAGCAGCGATCGTGGGGAAGTAATCGGTACTGGTGACCACTTGGTGGCTTTGAGTACCTGCTTTGGTGACCGATGGCCAACGAATGATTAAGGGCTCACGGATCCCACCTTCGTATAGCCACCCCTTTCCAGCACGTAGAGGGAGATTGCTGGTGGGATGGCCCTCAGATGTATTTAAGCCACCGTTATCAGATGTGAAAATGACCAATGTGTTGTTTGCCAACCCTAAATCGTCTAAGCCTTCCAATACTTTGCCAACTGCGAGATCCATGGCTTCGACCATGCCCCCATATACAGCATGGTCTTGTACTAGACGCACCTTGCGTTTGCCTTCTTGCCCCCAGACATCAGACGCATTAATGTTCTCGGATTTTTTTTGATACTTCTCTTTCAAATCCTGACGGCTAATTAATGGTGTGTGAACCGAATAGAATGACAGATATGCGAGGAAAGGTTTGTCTTTATTAGCACTCATAAATTTTACTGTTTCGGATGCCAATCGATCCGGTAAATGTTCACCATCAGGGCCGTCTTCAAGGCGCGGGTTACCGTAGGGTGAAAAATATTTTTTACCCCCATAGGGAACGCCTTTCGTAAAGCCTCCTTGATTGATATCAAAACCCTGTGATTTTGGCCAGTAGTCCTCTGGGCCCAAATGCCATTTCCCGGCAAAGAACGTGGCATAGTTCTTTTCCTTTAATAATTCAGCCAAGGTTATTTCTTCATGAGGCAACCATTCCGTATATGCTGCAGGCAGCATTTTGGTGTCGCGTTTCCATTCGTCTGGTTGAGCAGCGCCAAAATAATCGGTGGTAAACATACGGGCCGGGTATTTACCTGTCATGATACTGGCTCTAGTTGGACTACATACAGGTCCAGCCGCATATGCATTGGTAAAGCGCATACCTGAAGCAGCCAGTGCATCAACATGGGGCGTTTCGTAAAAAGAAGAACCGTAGCACCCCAAATCGGTCCAGCCCAGATCGTCGACCAAAATAAAAAGAATATTGGGAGGAGTACTTTTAGCTGCGGTTGATACAGGTGTGGCGATAGATAAAGTAAGCAGAGAAATAAGGCTGATGACAAAACGCATAAAAATTTCCCGTTAATGGTAAATGTGTCGTAAATAGCTTAGATGTATACTACCTGAATTGGGACTAAATACGTCAAATTTCCATTGAGAATAATGGAATGTTTAGGTAGTATAGAGCTTTGAATTCAATACTTGTGATTAGGAGATTGCCCCAATGTTGCTTACTGCCCTTACTCTAACGGCTCTGTCTGTATTACCTGGAGAGCCATTGTTACGTGCTGAAGATGCCCAACATGTCAAAGTCTATTATGAAGATGGGCGCTTTGGGGGATGGCCAGCTAATCACGGTATGTGGAATTGGGAGAATGAAATTCTTTGTGGGTATAGCCGCGGCTATAATGCGGATTTGGGTGCAACACATCATCATATTGATCGCGAAAAGCCTGAAGAATTTTGGTTTGCGCGGAGTAAAGATGGTGGGGCAACTTGGACTCATGAACATCCAACAGAAAATGGGCAAATGGTACCACGGGGTGATTTCTTGCACGGTACAGAAACACCGGGAATTGAATTGCCCGAAATTACCCCACTTAAAAAAGCGATGGACTTTTCTCATCCAGACTTTGTGTTGACCTTCCGTATGGAAAATATCCATGCAGGTTTATCTCGTTTTGAATATTCCTATGACCGAGGTAAGACTTGGAAAGGGCCACATGGTTTACCCAATATGGGAACCAAGGGAACCGCTGCCCGCACCGATTACATTATCAATGGTAAGCGCGATATGATGGTCTTTATTACGGTAGGAAAGGAGAACGGCCGTGAAGGACGTGCCCTGTGTGCCCAGACCACAGACGGTGGGGTTACTTGGGAAAAAGTGGGATGGATAGGTCCCGAACCGGAGGGCTTTGCCATTATGCCTTCAACTGTTCGCATATCAGAGAGTGAATTGCTCACCACCTTGCGTCGTCGTGAAGGAACCTTTCGCTGGATTTCCCAATGGCGTAGTCGTAACAATGGGAAGACATGGCTACAAGAAGCCAATCCTGTAGAGTATGCCGGCGAAGGAAATCCACCCATGCTCAACACCTTGAAAGATGGCCGTTTGTGTTTGACCTATGGTCTTCGAGCTTACCCATACAGTATTAGGGCTCGGTTGAGCGATGATGATGGGAAAACATGGGGGCCTGAGATTGTTATCCGCGAAGACGGTACTGATCGTGATATAGGCTATGTGAGAAGCATTGTTCGTCCAGATGGTAAAGTAGTAACGACCTACTATATCAGTGATGAGAAGACAGGGTTGGAACGCTATATTGGTGCTTCTATTTGGGATCCCAGCAATCTCTCTGCGATTACGAGTGGAAACCCTAAACGCCAAAACGCATTTTAAATTTCATAACCCCATTCTGTAAAGCATCGTTTCCAGCGTTGAGCGACTAACGTACGCTTGTCTTCAGATAACGGCTCAAAGCAATTCTTTTTGTAATCTTTAATGCTATCCGGATAATTGCATAACTTAGGCTCAAATTCTGTAAAGCCGGGTAAGTTGAGTGCAGTATAGGTCGCCTTTATTTCGCCATGAGGGTCGCATTCTAGATCCTCAAATGCCATTTTATGAAACTGCCTGCTGGAATGAGGCCTTTGTATCTAAAGAATGCATTGTGCGTTGTTGAATAGCGATTCAGAATACTCTCATCAATTTGCTCCCAATTCGGGCGTTGCAAATAGGTATACCACATCGCCGTATCCACATAATGATTGAATGATTGATATATGGTGTAGGGATCTCGGTGAATATGTACAAACTTAGCGTCTGGAAACATGTCTAGTAAATGCCGAATACGTGCCTTGTCGGGAAGGGCTTGAAGTAGCAATGGCTTATCGTACTTGAAAGTAAGTTTTTCATGAAATAGATCAGAGCAGATTTTTATTCCTCTAATTCTTCAGAGCTTGTATCATGAAAAGTGAAGTACTGTGAGTAGTGCTTTTCGCGACGCGGAAATGTAATGCCTAAGTACAGCGAATACCAGCATTGTAATAACACGGAAAACTCATCTTCCTGAGGAGAATCAAAAGTCATGGGGGTATTATCCATGGGGCCAGTGTCGAGCAGAAACCATGCAAATCGTTTGGTATTTTCCTCTTCAGAGGTCAAGAAGGTAAAAGGATTGGTGGTCTGATAGGTGTTAGCAAAAGAAAATTTCTGGGAATTCAGTGATAATAAATTATGTAAGTGAGTGGTGCCTAAACGCCAATGTCCTAAGATAAAGATTGCAGCAGATTTAATCTCTGTTTGGGCAACTTGTTCGCCAAAGAGTTTATTTTCTTTACGGCATTGTAAGGAATTGAGCATACTCATACCGGTTATGAATGCTTTGCGGTGCCAATATGTCGGATTATCAGCTAACTTATTTTGGCGTAATAATTTTCACCATCCATCCATCGTGATACCAGCAAGATAATTATGGCCTAAACTCCAAGGGTGTTTGATTGAAACGCTCATAATGAAGAGTATATACCACTATGGGTTACAAATGGTGTTTGTACAGCATGCCCCTAATAGTATTCCGTATTCCCCGAACAATACAAAATGGATTGCACCGTCCCTGATGTCCTCATTTCAAAGATAGAAATCCTCTTTAAATCCCCTTAGTAAAAAAGTGTTTTCATGTATTATAAATACTTAACATAGGACTCAAAATGTTTTCAAACACATTGAATATTTATTGAACTTATTGACCTTACGTGTTCAGGATGTTATTTTGAAATGATATCGAAAAACATCAATGATAGGAATTTGTAATGAAAATTAAGATGATAGTTGCTATTTCCATGGTAATAGGATTGAGTAGTATTGGTATATTCGGGCAGGCAATGGCTGCTGAGCCTGAAGCCACCATAGTGGATGCGCAGATGATTTGGGATAAAGCACCACACAATGCTTTTACCAATCTGATTCAGTACAAAGGCTATTGGTATTGTGTATTTCGTGAAGGGCAAGGGCACGTGTCCGACGATGGCGCATTGCGTGTTATTCGCTCTAAAGATGGAGAAAAGTGGATTTCTGCAGCCTTATTGACTTCGAAGATGGCTGATTTGCGTGATGCCCAAATTTGTATAATGCCGGATAATCGACTGATGCTCAGTGGCGCAGCGGCTCTACATCAGCCCGCGGATGCACGGCATCAAACTATTGCGTATTTCTCGACAGATGGAACGAAATGGACCGCTGGGCACGATGTCGGGGAAAAAGATTTATGGATGTGGCGTGTGACATGGCATAAAGACGTAGCCTATGGAATCGGGTATACGACAGGTGAAAAATGGCCTACACGGTTTACTCGTCTTTATAAAAGTACAGACGGGACTCAATTCACCACATTGGTTGATAAGTTACGCGATAATGAATATTCCAACGAGAGCCAATTGGTCTTCCTGCAAGATGATACCGCTTTATGCTTATTACGTCGTGACGAAAGTCCCAGTGGTTCGAAAACGGGTTTACTTGGAAAAGCCAGCCCGCCGTATACCGAGTGGACTTGGCAGGATCTTGGGACGCGCATTGGGGGGCCATGCATGATTCAATTGCCCGATGGGCGATTGGTAGCCGCTGTCCGTTTGTACGATAAAAATGTGCGTACATCGTTGTGCTGGGTTGATGCAGAAAACGGTACAATCAAGGAATTCTTGGAATTGCCATCAGGCGGTGACACCAGTTACCCCGGAATGGTTCTACACGATGGATTGCTCTGGGTGAGTTATTATTCTTCCCACGAAAAGCAAACAAAAATTTATTTAGCAAAAGTTAAAATAAATTAAGGTAAAATTTATTCAGATGCCAGCTTTTTGATTTCACAATGTAAACGGCTTGCTACAGAATTGAAATGATTCCGATCACTAAGTAAAGAGGGTTATAACATGAAGTTGATGGTATCCACCTATATATTTATATGCTTAGGGATATATCCATCTATTGTGGGTGCTCAATCCTTTTCAGAACATCTGATTTTTGATGGCTTCAGTTACCCCTATGGGATTGCGGCAGGGGACTTGGATGGTGATGGGGATCTGGATATTTCCAGTGCTGATTGCAAAACCAATGACTCGATTTACTGGTTCGAAAATGACGGTACAGGTAATTTTACACAACACTTTGTGCAAAAAAATGATCCGGAGCGATTGGAGCGTCATGCCCTAGGCGATGTAAATAACGATGGAAATTTGGATATTGTAATCGTTAAAAATTTACGAGGACATCTCGTTTGGTTTGAGAATAATGGTACTCCAAAAGACGGTCAACTGTGGGAACGGCATGTGATCACTACCGATTTGCCTGGTGCTTATGATGTTGCTTTGGCCGATGTGGATCGTGACGGCGATCTGGATGTTGCGGCTTCCAGTTGGATACTGGGCAATCAATTTTCTTGGTTCGAAAATAATGGAAGCCCATCGAATGGGCCTTGGAAGAAACACATAATTGAGGACAATGTCGACGAAACACGCACCATGCGTGCGGCAGATTTTGATCGCGATGGTGATGTCGATTTTCTAGGCGTCATTGCTATGAACCCAATTGTAGATAAAAATGAGCAAAAAATTTTCAACCCTGGATATATTGTTTGGTATGAACGACTTAACCTAAAAGGAACGATAAAATTTAAACGCCATGAAATAGCCCATGCAATTCGACCATTGCATGGTGAACCAGCCGACATGGATGGCGATGGCGATATGGATGTAGTGATGGCTATGGGCATGGCAGCTCCAATCGAACGAAGGGATACACATCACGTGCTATGGTACGAGAATACCGGAAAATTTAATGATCATTGGCCAACGCATATTGTATCGGAATTATTTAGCGATGGTTTCGAAGCTGTGGCTCACGATTTAGATGGAGATGGTGATATGGAAATTGTCGCCACCTCGTGGCGAACTCCTGGACGAGTGGCATGGTTTGATCATGCAGGCGATCCAAAGGGCGCATGGGAAATGCACACCCTTAAAAAGGATTGGCGTAGTGCCAATCAAGTAATTGTTGCTGACTTTAATGGGGATAAACGCCCGGACATTGCTGCCATTGCTGAACACGGCAGTTATGAACTGCGTTGGTGGAAAAATGAAGGGATTGAATCGAAGTAGGGTTCATAAGGGTTGCTATAGTGCATGGAAAAGAATTAAAAGTGGATGTAGTCGTATACGGGGCTACTCCTGCAGGTGTGATGGCCGCATTGGCAGCAGCGCGTATGGGGCATAGAGTCGCTTTATTGGATATACATGCACATTTCGGAGGAATGGCAGCGAGTGGACTGGGTAAAAGTGATATCGAAAAACGCGCCTATATTGGGGGATGTTTTACTGAATTTACTAATGGCGTTCTCGCATATTATCAACGGAAATATGGACGTCAATCGACTGAAGCGCAATCATGTAAAGAGGGGTATTATTACGAACCCCATGTCGCGGAAACCGTATTCGAATCCATGATAGCGCAGGAGCAAGGTATTGAGTCATTTAAGCGGCATCGGTTGATAAATGCACAAGTCGAGGGAGGGGCCATTACTGCAATTACGGTATTGGATATGGAATCCGATATGGAACGAATCATTCATGGACAGATATTTATCGATGCGGGATACGAAGGCGATCTTTATGCAGCTGCCGGAGCCGAGTTTAGTCTGGGCCGTGAAAGCAGAGATGAGTATGACGAATCGCTCGCTGGGTATATCTACTACGATTATGAAAATGGAGAGATGCTTCCAGGTAGCACAGGGGCGGCGGATGATGGCTTGCCCGCATGGACCTATCGATTATTTTTATCTATGACAGATGAAAAGGCTGTTCCTTTGGTACAGCCCCCCAAAGACTATACTCGTTTGGTATATACACCCTATTTCAACGATCTGGAAGCTGGACTTTTAGGTGCACCTAAAGTGATACATGCGGCGCGTGGGTATTACCCCCATCATTTTGATACCTTGGTTCGAGCTTTATCCGTTACGCCAATGGCCGGAGGGAAAGCCGATGTCAATATCAATCCCCGCCCATTAGCATTTCCATTTCCTGAAGAAAATAAAGGATATTTAGAAGGTAATTGGGATACTCGGATGTCAATTGAGGAGCGGCACAGGAACCTATGCTTGGGTTTACTCTGGTTTTTGCAGCACGATGAAGAAGTCCCTGAAGCGCATCGGTCCATGGCCCGTCAATTTAATCTGCCTGTAGACGAATTTCAAGACAACGGTCATTTCCCTTGGCAATTATATATTCGAGAAGCGCGCCGAATGAAAGGGTGCTATACCATTACCCAACACGATGTTTCGACCATATCGGGCTCGACAGAACCCATGCAGCATGACGATGTTATCGCTATGGGAGAATTCCCAATCGATAGTTTTCCTGTACATAAAAAACAAGCTGAAGACTCTGTGGTCCTCGAAGGCTACTTGGGCATGCTTGGGCATATAACCAAGCCATATGCTATTCCATATCGAGCCATGGTCCCAATAGAAGTGAATGGTCTCATTGTGCCTGGAGCTTTATCCGCGAGTCACGTAGCCTACTCGTCTGTGCGAATGGAACCTACCTGGATGGCCTTAGGGTATGCGGCGGGGATGGCGGCGCATGAGGCCATTAAATCCAATTGTCCACCTCGTGCAGTTTCTATCAATTCCTTGCGCGCTAATTTGCGCCGACATGGACAAGTGGTAGATATTCCAGTCTACGTTTAGAAAGGCTCTTATTTGATGGATATCGACATTCGTATATTGGATGTGGTTGCAATTGTGCTATACCTCGCTGCAATGATTGGCGTGGGGGTATATTGTGCGCGAAAAAATACAACAACCGAAGCCTACTTTGTGGGGAATCGAAGTTTTCCAGGTTGGGTTCTAGGGTTATCGATGCTTGGAACAATAATAAGCTCTGGGACCTTTTTGGCATTGCCAGCTGCAGCGTATACGCTCGATTGGAGACAGCTAAGTGTCAATTTGATTTTGCCCTTGGTAGCCATTTTGGCTGTGCTGGTCTTCATTCCATTTTTTCGACGTGGAAATCTTACAACAGCATTTGAATATCTAGGGCGACGATATGGAACAGTACCGCGAATATATGGAACTGTGAGTTTTATTTTTCTACAATTGATTCGCATGGCACAAATTCTATTTCTGGTTAGTCTTCCCATTCAGTTTCTTACCGGTGCGCCGATTTCTTCAGTAATTGTAGTTTGTGGGATATTTATAGCCGTGTATACCATAGTCGGTGGAATAGAAGCAGTTGTGTGGACCGATGTGGTACAAGCGATTATTTTAATTCTGGGGGGAATATTCTGTTTCGTAACCATTGTCTTTAAATTTCCTGAGGGCGTTGGGCATATCTTCGAAGTGGGGCAGGCGAATAATAAATTTAGTCTGGGAAGTTTCGAATGGAATTTGGGTGAGCGTACGTTTTGGACTGTTCTACTATTGGGGGTCATCAACTGGCTAGCGATTTATTCAGGCGATCAAAATATGGTGCAACGTTACGTGGCTGCAAAATCCACTTGGGAAGCTCGAAAAGCGACCATTCTATATTCAGCTATCGCTTTACCATTATGGATTATGTTCTTCCTTGTGGGTACCAGTCTTTTTGTGTACTACCAAACATTTCCCGATGCGACGGTGGCTAAATTGGCTGCAGATCAGGTGTTGCCTTATTTTATTCTGACGCAGGTGCCTGCTGGGATTGCAGGAATAATTATTGCAGCGGTAATGGCAGCAGCCATGAGCTCACTAGACTCAGGCATCAATGCGATCTCCACAGTTGGGATTGTCGATTTGGTGAAGCCATATTTCGCTAAAGATCGCGACGATAAATTTTATCTTATTTTTGCCCGTGTGATTGCAGCGTGTGCCACCTTAGTGGTAGTGACGGGCGCATTGGTTTTTAGTGGAATTGAAAAAGAAAGTATGAATGATTTAAGCCTGATAGTCACCAGTGTATTTGGGGGGTGCTTGATGGGATTGTTTTTACTGGGCTTTTTTACCACGCGTGTGGATGGTGTTGCAGCTACAAGTGGAATGATTATCGCCATTGTCTTTAATGTATACCTTGGTTTGGGATTGGCAGAGAAATTGCCCGAATCCATCACGCTTCAGGTGCACAGTTATTGGGTAGGGGCACTGGTGAATGGGGTGTTTATTGTGAGCGCATATTGTATTGGATGGTTTCGACCCCGCAATACCCAACTTGGGAGTCTCACGGTGTGGACCATGGAGAAGGATTGACCCCTCAAGTAAAGCATGTTATCGTGAAAATTCATAGTCTCTAGGAGACGCATAAAGTAAATAAGATTTCGTTAATGGTGTTGCTACTTACTTTTACTTGGATTTCACCCTTTGTGTATGGGAAAAAATCTAAATAAAGGCCACCCGGGGGCGATTTCCTCAAGCATCATTTGATACTATAGCCAAGGTGTTTCCACACGGAGCTCTTAGGTCTATGCGTACTATAATCAATGTTGCCAATCGCTTACCGGTTACTACCGGCGATACTATCCGTAAATCATCGGGGGCTTGGTGTCGGCCCTTGAAGGGGTATCTGGCGATGAATTTGAACTAAAATGGTTGGGGTGGGCTGGTGCTGTCCCCGATTATCCAGAGGAACAGCAACAGCTCGATCAACGATTGCTCGAAGAATTTGGATGTTGTTCAGTATTTCTCAGTGCCGAAGAAGTGGAAGCTTACTACGATGGGTTTTCAAACGGTAGCCTATGGCCTATACTGCACTACAATCCACATCTCATGGAGTACGATGGAGTACAGTGGGACATATACAAGCAAGTTAATCGAAAGTTTGCTGCCCGAATCTTGGAACTTGCTGGGGATGATGATCTGGTTTGGGTACACGATTACCATTTGATGTTAGTGCCGGTAAAGGGTCATGTTGCCCTGAATTAGACGATGACTACTCAATATGCAGCTACTAGTGGTAAAGGTTCAGATAGCCTGTTTCGTACGCGTGAAGGAATTGAGCGCTTTTTTATTACCTATATCAACAATGCTGCCAATACTAATTTGAGTGTAAATACTGGACGTATACGAGACCACTTTAATCACGTACCTGGCGGGTCCAATGTCCTCTACCTTAATGGATACGTTGAATTCATTAAATTTCCAGTGAGTAACTTTTTATCACTTTGCCGCCTAGGAACAAGGCAAGTTGCAGACATCTCTGAAATGTACCTCACTGACGCTGCTAGCTCAGTACCGTGATCTGCTAAAACCACTAACTAAATAGATAGAGCATAAGGCTGGTATATACACTATGAATATAATCGGATATTTAGTAGACTATTCAGATTACAGAATTAACCAAAGGTGACTTTATATGCCGAAAAATAGTATTCGCGATAAGCAATACAGTTTAATGATGATGAAGATATTACCTTGTATAGTATTTGCAGCTTTTAGTTTTACTCCATTATATTCATTCAGCGCTACCATTTATGTAGATTTTAGTTATGCTGGTATCGAAAGCGGTACTGCTACACAACCCTACAATACATTAAGTGAAGCCTTGGCCGCTGCGAGTCCAAGCGATACTATTCAAATTACTGGGCAAGATTCCCATGAAGTACCTACAATTAACCAATCAGTTTTTTTGGATGCAAACAGTGGTACCGCAGCAATAGGTGAGCTTTCTTCTTTATACGGATCCGGAACACCATTTGAATCCCTTAAGATTATTGAAATTATGTATAACCCTGCAGCAGGTAAAGCGGAGTTTCTTGAGTTGCAAAATATTAGTGCTTTACCCATTGATATCTCCGGAGTGTATTTTAGTGACGGAATTAATTTTACTTTTCCCGCGGCTACTATATTAGCCGCGGGAGAGTACGTTGTTCTTGTACGCGATTCCCATGAAACAGTGTTTATCAGTGATTATCCCAGCGCAACTGTTGGGGGGACCTATAGTGGTGCACTCGACAATAGTGGTGAAACGATTTCACTTAATGACTCAAGTCACAATACATTTCTAACACTGACCTATGACGATGGATCAATCTGGCCTGACCTCGCCGATGGAGTAGGATTTTCACTGGTTATAATCGATCCACTATCCGATGGTAGTAACGCCTTAAATTGGAGAGCCAGTTCGTCAGGTGGAGGAACTCCGGGCGTGGTGGATGTCGCTCTCAGTATTCCCGGTATAGTAGTGAATGAAGCATTAACCCATACCGATTTGCCTTCAAAAGATACAGTTGAATTTTATAACCCCACTGCATCCTCGGTGGATATCCGCGGTTGGTTTTTATCTGATGACCGCAAAAATCCTTTTAAAGCTAAAATTCCCGATCGTGCAGAATTTGTCATCCCTGCCAATGGTTATGCGGTGATCGATGCGGACGATTTTAATCTTAGCCCAGGCAGTATTGGCGTAACCCCTTTACCCGGATTTTTATTAAGCTCCCATGGTGAAGACATCTTCCTCTTCTCTAGCGATGGTAGCGATAATCTTACCGGATATACTCACGGTTGGGGCTTTAAGGGATCTGAAAATGGGGTAAGTTTTGGGCGTGTATTAACCACCGATGGACGTGAGCACTTTGTGGCTTTGACTTTTCTGTCATTAAATGCTGTAAATGGATTCCCCAAGTCCCCAAAACTAGCCATTAGCGAACTGCATTACAATCCACTATCCAATGGCGTCGAATACATAAAAATTACCAACACGACTGCAGGTACCATCAATTTATATGATGATTCAGTGGGTGGAGATACCGACAATACCTATAAAATCTCTGGCATTGGTTTTGAATTCCCAGTCGGAAAGTCTGTCGCTGCAGGCGCATCTCTGTTGGTTGTTAATACTGATCCAGAAACGTATATATCTCGATTTGGTGATCCAGGGATAGCGGTCTACGGTCCATTTGGAAATGACCCCGATAGTGCCTCGGATTCTCTCAGCAATGATGGAGAAACGATACATATTTTATGGCCTGGTACCCCCGATGAAATTCCAGCAAGTTCAGGGATATTTGTAGCACCGTACATCTCAATTGATAAGGTCCGGTATAATGCTAAAGCCCCTTGGCCAATCGGCGCTGATGGTTCGGGGAATTCATTGCAGCGTATAAGCAATGCAACATTCGGAAGTGAACCTACCAATTGGCAAGACAAAACCCCATCAGTTCAGCCGGGGGTACAAGTAGACGATCTTAGTTTTAGTTCTCTGCGTGGATTTTATGACGGTACAGTTAATTTAACACTGAGTATCAGCACCGGAAGTACTACAATCTACTATACCGATGACGGTACAGAGCCTACAGAATCCAGTACTGAATATACAGCGCCTATTGCCATCACGACAAACACACCTATACGAGCTTCCGCGTATCGGAGCGGCTACATCAATGCGCCGATTGCAACGCATACCTATATAATGAATGCACCGTCGTATCAAAAGCAGGTCCCGGCTTTAACGATAGTAGGCGATTCCGGTGAGTCGTTGTATTTCCCTAACGGAGTTATGGCTATAAATGAGGGAGCATACCGTCCAGGTTCATTCGATACTCTAGAATGGGGACCCTATTTTTACGACGATATGCAAACACAATTAACCAATCCCAATGATGGTCAACCTTGGTTTGATGCTTTGGGTAATGCGGTGTATCCAGTACAGCGCTATGGTGTTGGCCACCCACAAGAAGGCGATAAAATTATTGATGGAACGGCCTACCATCATCCAGCAGAAGAAGCTACCCTACGAATGGAAAAACCAGCATCCTTTGAAATGCTTTATCCAGATGGGACACCAGGCTTACAAGAAAATGCAGGGGTGCGAGTAGCTGGTAGTGAATTTCACCGGCCTCGATATGCATCGCATCCCGATGGTAGTGGCGATTGGTTAACCGAGACGCCCACTTCCATACCTGAAGCTACCTTGTCCTCCTATTTGAAGTTTTCATTGCGCATGTATTTCCGCAGTCAATATGGGGCGAAGAATTTATCATGGCCCATATTCCCTGAAGATAATTTATATAAATACGACAAAGTTGTATTGCGGGGTGGGCACAATGACGGGGTAAATCCGTTTATTAAAGATGAGCTCACACGTCGTTTATTCATCGACACAGGAAATATAAGCCCCATTGGAACAGTAGTGAATTTATATATCAATGGCGTATATAAAGGGTGGTACAACCCCACAGAGCGAATTGACTCTAAATTTCTACAATCCAGGCAAGGGGGGAGCCAGGACTATGACCGCTTGTTGCATGTGGAAGACAAATCTTTGCAACGTTATGAAGGCACACCTTGGAGCCCAGAGCTGAAAGAAGGAGACCTCGTGGCGTACCATGCACTGATGGCTGCGGTAGAACTCGACCTGAGTAATCAAACCAACTACGATGCTGTAGCGGATATGTTGGACATTGCGCAATTTATCGATTACATTCTGGTACAGCTTTATGTTGGGAACGATGACTGGCCAAACAACAACTGGGCTGCGGCACGTGAACGGGTAGCAGGCGAGAAATTTAGATTCTATGTATGGGATGCAGAGTCGACATTCCTGACCGCTAACATCAATAAAACCGGATTACGGTATTTCCCTTTCTGGATGTGGCCCGATGGAAATGCACCAGATGCGGTTGTAGGAGGGAGTGGGTTATTTGGTGAAGAAACACCAATAGCAGCTATCTTTAGAGGTTTGTACCAAAATGCTGGATTTAAGACCCAGTTTAGCGACCGAGCGGTAGTTTTGTTAGACAACGCGACTGGACCATTGGGTGACACGAATGTCTCCGCACGGTATGCAGTCCTGAAAGCCTTAATCGAACCAAGTTTGAAGCCCCCATTGGTTTTTAACGACTCCATTGGCACCAATTGGATTCCAAATCGCCGGGCTGTATTGATAACCGCTTTGCAGGCCGAAGGTTTATATCCTTAAAGTGTTACTATAAAAAAATCTATCCAAACGTGGTGTACACTAGTGCAATGAAGATATTGAGCTATATAGCAGTCTTTTTCAGTGCGTGTATTATCGGAATAGGAGAAAAGTCCTCTTTTGCTGAATCGCCCGATTTGCCTGATAAACACCCTGAGTTAAATAAGGTAAAGAAGACCACAGAAGACCCCATTTGGGATCCCATTTTTAAAGAGCGCATGGGATGGTGGAGTTTGCAACCCATTGCTGCTGTAGAAATACCAAAGAATGACTCTGAACAATGGTCTAAGAATGAAGTAGATCGCTTTGTGCGGTCTTCGCTAATTGCCAATGAACTTTCCCCCGTGGAAAAAGCCCATCCCCGTCAATTAGTACGTCGTCTTAGTTTTGCCCTCACTGGGTTACCACCTGAACCCAAAACAGTGGAGGCTTACGCTGAAAACCCTACACCCGAAGCATACAAATCACTCGTTCAATCGTTTCTGGATAGCCCTCATTTTGGCGAACGATGGGCGCGGCACTGGATGGATGTGGTGCATTATTCAGATACGCACGGCTACGAGTGGGATACGCCCGCAAAAAACGCCTGGATGTATCGGGATTATTTAATTCGTGCCTACAATAACGATGTGCCATATCGCCAATTAGTACTCGAGCAAATTGCAGGGGATTTGATTGAGCCTCGAATGAATATGGATCTAAACCTAAATGAATCAATTCTTGGGCCTATGTCAATGCGATTGGGTGAACGACGTCATGGAGACAATTCACAGACCGAAGGCGTAACCCAAGAAGCTGTTGCCAATGTGATTGATACTGTCAGTAAAAGTTTTTTGGCGACCACTGTAGCCTGTGCGCAATGCCATGATCATAAACTCGATGCTGTAGCACAGAAAGATTATTACAGTCTTGCAGGGGTTATCATGAGTTCGCGTTGGGGAGTGCGCATGACCGATGCTCAAGATCCCAACGAACGTATCATTGAAGAGATGAAAGGAATTAAAACGGAACTCACTGCCATGATGAAAGAGCTATGGCGTGATTCATTGAGTGATGTTACAGAAAATATTTTGGCCGATCTTGATGCTCCTGAAGAAAAGCCTGATACCAATACAGCCAAGAAACGCAAGACCTTAGCATTTCCAGAGTCTATACCCGATATGGTGGAGTATGTCGTAGCCCAGTCACGTAAGGAAGACGGTTCATTGCTCTTGGCTTGGCAGCAATTGAAACATCGGTATCTAAAAGAACGTACACGACGCATGGCTCAAAATAGTCATCCTCGTACGTTAATTGCGGATTTTACAGGAGAAGCGATTCCCGAAGGCTGGCGTATTGACGGGTATGGCATGAAAAATGGCCTAGTGAAGGATGGAGCAATAGTAATTGCCGATGAAGGGGAGCGTGTTGTAGAACAATTGCTCCCAGGCGGGCGCTGGTCACATGTATGGTCTAAGCGATTGAGCGGAGCCGTGCGCAGTCCTCGATTCCCACAAGATCCGCCACCAACCATATCTGTCGAGTTTGCCGGTGCGCAGTATTCTGCACTCTCTATGAATGTTGACAACGCATTTCATACGGAGCGAATGAAATTTTTAAAGACCCCTTCATTGGGGTGGTATACCTCAAAAACAGGTAACTTAGTCGCGTTGGCGGCTGGTGCAGATACTATGCCGCGACAAGTATATTTTGAAATGGTAACCAAGTCGTTGAATAATTACTACCCACCGAGAGATAATTATGGCGGCTTAAGTCAGGAAATCGAAAATGACCCACGCTCGTGGTTTGGTTTGACCAAAGTCTATGAAACAACTGAAGGACACGCACCTGTTGATTCGCTTAACCGGTACGAAATCTTGTTTGCAAAAACTCTCACACCTACGCAACCCGATGAATTGGCTTTACGCATAGCTGTTGAAATTATGAAAGCTGTGGATAGTTGGTGTAACAACACCGCCAGTAGCGATGAAATACGTATTATTAATGAAGCGTTGAGTGCCAATTGGTTGCCCAACGACTCCGAGTTGGGTAAACAAATAGAAGAGTTGCTCAAGCGCTATCGCACAGCAGAGAAACAATTACAACCAAGCAAAGTGATCGGGTCCATTGATGACTGGGATGAGGGAGTTGATATCCCAATGGGTATACGAGGCTCATATACCGACTTCGGTGAAACAGTCCCACGAGGAACCATTCGCTTTTTAGAGTCTTTAGGAACCCATCCGGGAACCACATCCAGTGGGCGTTTAGCTTTGGCCCAAAATTTTGTTCATCAAGACAACCCTTTAGTGGCGCGCGTGTATGTTAATCGTGTGTGGCATCATTTGTTTGGAGCTGGATTGGTCCGGACGGTGGATGACTTCGGCCACCTAGGGGAAACACCCTCGCATCCAGAATTGCTTGATTGGTTATCCATTTGGTTCATGGAAAACAATTGGTCGACCAAAAAATTAATCCATTTACTTGTGAGTTCTTCTACTTGGCAGCAAAGCAGTATTGCGCAAAAGGATGCCATAGTCTCTGACCCTGAGAATCGTCTTTGGCACCATATGCCGATGCGCCGTTTAGAAGCGGAAGCTATCTGGGATTCTATGCTGGCTGTGTCTGGGCGCTTGGATAATGCATTATATGGAGAACCTATCAATCCACATAGGGTAGCGGAAGATTCTGCAAAGCGCTTATATGCAGGGCCCTTAGATGGTAATGGCCGACGCAGTATTTACCAGAAAATGACCCTGATGGATCCACCCAAATTTTTAGCTTTATTCAATCAGCCCATTCCAAAACTGACCACCGGCCGTCGCGATACCACCAATGTCCCCAATCAAGCACTGGCCATGCTTAATAATCCTTTTGTGAGCTCCATGGCTCAGCATTGGAGTCAAGTGCTCATACAAGACCATGCGGAAACTTCAGCCGAACGGGTATCATCCATGTGCACCAAGGCATTTGGTACACCACCGGATACTAAGACTGTAGAAGGTTTTATTGCATTTGCAAATGAATGTGCTAATTTACACGGGGCCACAGAGCAGCCATTACTAGAGAATCAACGAGTGTGGCAAGATGTGGCTCATGCGATGTTTAATATGAAAGAATTCATCTATGTCCAATAAACCAACATCACGAAATTCTTTGTGCCCCGGTTTTTCCGATCCGGTCATGGCCCGTCGTGATTTTTTAAAGTACACCAATCTCGGTTTTGGGATGATGGCGTTTAATGGTCTGAGTAACCAATGGGCATCAGCTGAAGATGTAACATCCCCATTGCCACACATTGCACCCAAAGCCAAGCATGTAATCTTTTTGTTTATGGACGGAGGTGTTTCGCATGTGGATTCCTTCGATCCCAAACCAGCCCTAGATAAATGGCATGGAAAAAATGTTGAGTGGGCAGGTGATAAAGGTTCACAATCCATAAGTGCCAGTCGTGTTTGGTTAAAGAGTCCCTGGAACTTCAAGCAGCACGGTGAATCAGGCTTGTGGGTAAGCGACCTTTTTCCGCATATGTCCACAATTACTGATGATCTCTGTGTCGTGCGTTCTGTAGTGGGGGAGACTCCATTACATGGTGCGCAGAATTTGTTATTGCATACAGGGCGCAGTATTGGTGCTGCACCCAGTATTGGGGCATGGGTATCCTATGGGCTAGGAACAGACAATGAACAATTGCCCGGCTATGTGTTACTTAATAATGATTGGGTGCCCAACGGAGGTTTTCAAAATTTTGCCAGCTCTTATTTACCTGCAACTCACGAGGCAGCAATGGTCCGCGCACAAGGTGATCCGGTAGATAATATTCGGCCCAGCGACTCGCCAGAACTACAACGCGCTAAACTTAAATTTTTAGCAGAGCAAGATAGCGCCACAGCGCGATCACGAGGGGGGTCTGATACCATTGAAGCAGCCATACGTAATTATGAAACTGCTGCACACATGCAAACGATGGTGCCTGATTTATGCGATATCACCGGTGAATCAAAAGCCACATTGGATCTATACGGTGTTAATCGAACAGATGATTATGATCGTTTTTACTCATTGCAATGCCTTCGTGCACGACGCATGATCGAAGCGGGTGTTCGCTTTGTCGAGATTACCTGCCCATTAACCCACAACAATAATGCACCGTGGGATCAACACGGAGCGCTGAAGTTGCGCCATGCTGAAAACGCACGCATCACCGATCAACCCGTTACAGCACTGATAAAAGATCTGAAAGCGCGTGGTCTACTGGACGAAACACTCGTCTTATGGGCCGGTGAGATGGGCCGCACACCGCATTCGGGCGGAGATGACGGTCGCGATCACCACATCAGTGGCTATACCACCTGGATAGCTGGAGGCGGAATTAAAGGCGGAATCACTTACGGTGAGACCGACGAAATGGGCATGTCAGCTATAGAAAATCCAGTCGATATTCACGATATCCATGCAACTGTTCTACATCAACTCGGAGTGGACCATGAAAAACTAACCTACCGTTTCGGGGGCCGTGATATGCGGCTGACCGATGTGCACGGACAAGTAATAACCGGTATTCTCGCTTAAACGGTTAGGCCAATAATTTATCGATGACCTTGCCGCCTACATTCGTTAAGCGGAAATCAAGTCCCTGATAGCGGTAATTCAGCTCTTCGTGGTCAAAACCAAATGCATGTAGCATAGTTGCGTGAAAGTCATTGATGTGTACGGGGTCCTTGACAGGATTCCATCCGATTTCATCGGTTTCACCTACCACTTGTCCGCCCTTAATTCCGCCACCAGCTGCCCATGTGCTGAATGCGAAGGGATGATGATCGCGACCCGTATTGGGATCACGACCTACCCTGTTTTCACCGAGCGGTGTGCGCCCGAATTCAGATCCCCACACCACCATTGTGCTATCGAGAAGTCCGCGTTCTTTTAGGTCTTTGATTAATGCACCGATGGGTTGGTCGCACATTCTTGTATTGAAGTCGATACGTTTATCCATGCCGGAATGGTGATCCCAAGTAGCATGGTAAATGTTTATGTACCGAACGCCGCGTTCCACAAGGCGTCGAGCAAGTAAACAGTTAGCGGCAAATGATTGAAATTCATCTGTGCCTCCATTGCGGTGTTGCTTAAAATTGCCCTCAGTACGGTTCACGCCATAGGCATCCAATGTGTGCTGTTTCTCTTTTGAAAGATCGATCAATTCGGGTGCAGCCGATTGCATACGATAGGCCAATTCATAGGATGATATGCGTGAAAGAATTTCGGGATCGAGTTGTTCCTCATAGTGAATTTTATTTAACTCGTTAATGGTGTCCAATCCGCGGCGTTGGCAATCATGCGGTAAACCGTCAGGATTACTCAAATGTAGAATAGGTTCACCCTGATTCCGGAAGGTGACACCTTGATAGGTGGATGGCAAAAAACCGCTCGACCAATTGGACGCTCCACCACTGGATCCCCGTCCTGAACTCAAGACAACATAGCCCGGTAAATTTTCAGATTCACTCCCTAATCCATAATTAATCCATGAGCCGATACTCGGGCGTCCGAAAAAAGGGACCCCGGTATTCATCATTAACTGCCCCGGATGGTGATTAAACGCCTCAGTGTGCATAGAGCGTACAAGAGCAATATCATCTGCGCAAGAGCCAATATGCGGAAGCATGGTGGACATTTCAGTTCCACACTCACCGTACTTTTTATAAGGCACATCGCACCCTTTGGCAACTGCAGAATCTTTTTGCAAGAAGGCAAAGCGCAAATCTTTAGTGAACGATTCGGATAATTTTTGCCCATGCATTTTATTCAATTCAGGCTTAGGATCGAATAATTCGATTTGGCTGGGCGCTCCAGCCATGAAAATAAATATACACGCTTTCGCTTTTGGGGTATGGTGTGGGGGCTTTGCATGAAGTGGATTTGTCGCTTTAGGTGATGCTGCAAAGGACGAATCCTGTGCCAACAAATTGGCCAAGGCGATTCCACCAATACCGGAAGCCGCACTCGCTAGAAAACCACGTCGTGATTGTTCAATATGTTCTTGGAAAGGGTGCATTCGTATTACTCCCGTGTCAAAAATTCATCCAGGTTCAATATGACCCGGCTTAAGGTTGTGTAAGCGGCTACTTCGGCGGCAGAACTATGCCCAGGGACGGATGTTCCTGCCAATTGCAAGGCTTCATTCGGTTGCGCAGTATATATACTTTCTTGATCCTTCAAGAGTTCTAGTAATTTGGACACTTCAAGATCCGATGGGGCGCGTCCGAGGCACCGGCGGAATATGGTGCGTATACGTGCTTCGTGCGATTCCTTAGCACTGGATAAGGCACGTAATCCCAACGCTTGTGCACATTGTATGAAAATGGGATCGTTGAGCAAAGTTAGCGCCTGCAAAGGTGTATTGCTACGGGAACGTCGCGCAATCGTGAGATTGGAATCTGGGCAGTCAAACGCCATCAACATAGGGAAAGGAACTGTACGTTGGAAATGAATATACATACCGCGGCGGAACTGTTCGTCACCTTGGGAATCTTTCCATTTGATGGAGTTGGCATAACCTAAGGCACGTACACTTTCCGGCAACGATGGACGAATGCTCGGACCGCCAATCGCATCATTCAACAATCCACTGGCTTGTAAAAATAAATCACGCGTGGTTTCAGCCTGAACACGATAGCGATTCTGATACGCTAGCCAGCGGTTATCGGGGTCGCGCTCCATGAGCCCTTGACGCTTTCGCGAAGACTGGCGATAGGTCGCTGAAGTGAGAATTTCACGAATAAGGGCTTTACGTGACCAACCCTTGCGCATATAGGCATTACTAAGCCAATCCAAAAGTTCCGGGTGGGAAGGCATTTCTCCTCGTGTGCCAAAGTCTTCATTCGTCTTCACCAAACCTGCGCCAAAAAGGTGTGTCCATACTCGATTCGTCGCAACACGCGATGTTAATGGATTTTCTGTGCTAATGATCCAATTAGCCAAGTCCAAGCGGTTAGGGGGTTCATTAACGGATTTCATTGCAGGCAATATTGAAGGGGTATGCGGTTCAACTTTTTCGCCTTTGCGCAAAAAGTCTCCCCTAATGAGAATATGAGTTTCTGGCGGTACTGGGTTTGCCACGATAGCTTGAACACGCAAATCCGGTTTTTTAGGACGGGCTTTGTTCAACGCCTCTAAAGTTATGGTAAGCTCTTTTAGTCGAGGATCGTCTTGAGCGAAAAATGTAATTAATTTTTCTGTTTGTTTCACACTTCGTTTACTCGAATTCATTTCAAGGATTTGAGTGATTTCTAGCGGGGTCATGAGTTTTTTTGCATCACCAGTAGCTGCCAGCAATCTAAATCGACCCATCACATGGCCTGTTCCATAATTTTGTTCAAACCGGAACGTGAACGTACTCGCATGATCGGGAGAGCCCAAGGTTTCAGCGGTAGTAAAGATAGCAGTACGCTGCTCGTTATGGCCGGCATACGCATAGGCCGACCACCCTGAGTTTTTATCCTCATCAATGACATTCTCAATTGGCCAGCCTTTTTGAGCTAAGTCTGCCCATGCGTTGCTGAAAAGCACCTCAAGTTTTTTGTCAGGATTTTTTTGGGGGGCGATATGTGCTTCAAAGTCATAGAGAATGAAATTACCATGTGATGCACGACCTGGACCCGTCTTGGGCAGAGATTCGTCAGTCAATACCTCAAGGCGAAGCGCTACGACATTATCAACCTGTGCTGAAGCGGTAAGCGTATATGTGTCGATGCCGGGGGGAGGGCCAGTACCCAATACAGAGCCATCGTCAAGAAAGGTATAGGACATATTGCTTTCAGAATTAAATGTCTCAGGGCTAAGCACAACCCACTTAAGGGCATATTCATTGTACTGCGCTTCCCATTCGGGGAGTTTTTCGATTAATGTTTTCTTGTATTCCCTGGCTTGCTTCTCAAATTTTTTATATTCAGAGTCGATAAGGGCATTGGCAGTTTTCCACGTGCGCATCGCAATGGGGTCTTCGGTTTCAACATCTTTTTCCATGCCGGAATTAAAGAATCCATATAATCCAAAATACTCTTTTTGCGAAAGGGGATCATACTTATGATCATGGCACTGTGCACAGCCCATGGTAAGTCCTAAAAACGCGGAGGAAGTTGTGTTGGTGCGATTGACTACTTGCTCTACGCGATACTCTTCTTGGTCCACGCCGCCCTCACGATTGGTCAAGGTGTTGCGATGAAAACCTGTTGCCGTGAGTGCTTGCGGATTATTACCGGGCAATAAATCTCCTGCCAATTGATCGGTAATGAACTGATCATAAGGAATGTCACTATTATAGGCATTGATTACCCAATCGCGATAGCGCCAGGCGAATGGACGAGGTAAGTCTTTTTCAAAGCCATCGCTATCTGCATAACGCGCTTCATCGAGCCAATGTCGCCCCCAGCGTTCCCCGAAATGGGACGAAGCCAATAATCGATTGACAAGACGATCATAGGCATTGGGTTCCAAATCATCTGCAAAAGCATCCACTTCTTCAGGGCTTGGCAATAAACCGAGTAGATCCAGATACAAACGACGAATTTGTGTTGGACGATTGGCTTCAGGTGCAGGTTTGATTCCCTCAGCATCCAATTTTTCCCAGATAAATCGGTCGATTGGGTTTTTTACCCACTTTTCGCCAGAGTCATCAATAATCGGGAGGGGAGGCTGAACGATGGGCTGAAAGGCCCAATGGTCTTTGCCATCGGACTTTCCTCGTTCAGATGTAGCTTCAACACTTACAAGCAACATACATGCGGTGCATACCGATAAAAACGCTTTCATAAAAACACCTATATCTGTTAGAAAAATCTACATTTTCAACCGATTTAGTCTATCACATTTTTCAGGTTCTTTCCATTTCAGAAGAGGCCGATATAAGGTGTAAATAGTTAATATAACTACTTTTTGATAATAAGATTGAACCATGAAGCTATAGATGGTATTTTCATTTCTACGCACTGTTTCCAGATTGACCCCCGAATCGAAAGTACTCCGATGACCAATTCATTTTATCCAGAACATCAAATTCATGCAGGGAAGCAGACAGTCGGGCAAGTAGCATTGGCCAATGAAGAACCGCTTCATATTTCCCTAAATGGGGATGCCTATGTGCTTACAATGCGCTCAGCCGATGGCTATGATGAAGCATTGGCTCGCGGGTTGTTGTTCAGCGAAGGCATCATCACGGACCCCAAAGCACCATTGTCTTTTTCCGAAACCATGGACCCGGATACCAAGCACTTGGCAAGATTAGATGTGACGGTTCCTAAATACTATATCCAAATATCCATCAAGGGCCAGCGCAATCAAGCAGCCACATCTTCATGCGGTATTTGCGGCACTCGTGATCCTGCAATATTGGATTTGTATGGACAACCTGAAAAAATAAAGAAGAACCTCTCCTTGTCAGAGGAGACTATTCATACTATGGTGCTATCCATGCAACAAGCGCAAACCGCATTTCACGAAACAGGTGGATCACACGGTGCTGCTGCATTTTCTTTACTGGGCGAACCTATCGTTGTACGTGAAGATATAGGCCGACACAATGCAGTGGATAAAGTGCTAGGATATTTACTGAATGCTGAACAACTTGAAAAAGTAGCCGTGCTTTGTGTCAGTGGTCGTATATCTTATGAAATCGTATCAAAGGTATATCGTGCACAGATCCCAATTTTGGTTGCAGTGTCTGCGCCTTCCTCAATGGCGGTTGAAACAGCCGAGGCCTTTGGAATTACACTCGTTGGTTTTTGTAGAGACGAACATTTGTCCATCTATACAAAAACACAACGCATATTCGTGAATAAGGATCAGTCATGAGTAATGTATCGAAAAAGTGGACGCCATCGAACTGGGTCGGCTTGATGCCTTTTGGCATTGGTAAAACACGTCCCAATAACTATATGGAATTGATACGTACTTTCAAAGAAAACCGACATGACTTGGGATACGCTTGGCGTATTTTGAACAATGGGGTTTGCGATGGTTGTGCACTAGGTACTTCGGGAATGCACGATTGGACACTCGATGGTATTCACCTTTGTAATATCCGTTTGCGCTTGTTGGAACTCAATACCATGCCTGCTATGGATGAGTCTGTACTGGGGGATTGTGCATCGCTAGGCGATCAGCGTAGCGATGCATTACGTGCGTTAGGACGTCTACCTTACCCAATGATTCGCCGCAAAGGAGAGTCGGGTTTTACGCGCATTTCATGGGACGAAGCCTTGGATGTCATTACCGAAAGGCTTAGTGATACAGCCCCAGACCAAATTGGGGCCTACATGACCTCACGCGGGATGCCCAATGAATCCTACTACTGTGTACAAAAAGCGATTCGTGCCATGGGGTCAAACAACATCGACAATGCCGCGCGGATTTGTCATTCGCCCAGTACAGTAGCCCTGAAAAGCTCCATCGGGGCTGGGGCAACGACATGTTCATATAGCGATTGGTTGGTGGCCGATGTCATTGTGTTTTTGGGTTCGAATGTTGCCAACAATCAACCTGTAGCCACTAAATACATTCATTATGCAAAAAAGAATGGCGCAAAAATTGTGGTGGTAAATCCTTACCGTGAACCCGGTATGGAACACTACTGGATTCCATCTCTTCCAGAAAGTGCCCTTTTCGGTACGAAAATTGGCGATGCATTTTATGGACTCAACCAAGGTAGCGATGTTGTTTTTATAAACGGTGTATTAAAATCCATGTTCGAAAAAAATATAGTCGATCACTCATTTTTAAATGAGCATACAGTGGGGCTTGATGAATTAAAATCATATCTTGCAGCGCTTTCCTGGGAGACGATTGTAGCCGATACCGGTTTACAAAAAGATTCTATCGAAACGTTAGCGATTCAATTGGGTAACGCCGAGAAAGCTGTATTTGTATGGAGTATGGGGATAACCCAGCATACTCAAGGTGTCGACAATGTTCGGGCAATAGTAAACCTGGCCTTGTCCAAAGGCTTTGTGGGACGTGAAGGGTGTGGGCTTATGCCCATCCGTGGACATTCAGGCGTACAAGGCGGTGCAGAAATGGGCGCCTATTCGACAGCATTCCCTGGTGGTAAACCCATCAATCATGAAAATGCACAAGCACTAAGTGCACAATGGGGGTTTTCAGTTCCGGATCAACCCGGTATTATGACTGCGGATATGCTTGATGCTGCCTATGATGAAAAATTAGATGCTTTAATTTCTATTGGCGGAAACTTTTTAGAAGTGATGCCTTGCCCCAAGCGTGTCGAAGAAAGCCTAGCTAAAGTATCCCTACGCGTGCACATGGATATCGTTCTAACAAATCAAATGCTCATAGAACCAGCTGATACCGTGGTGCTCTTGCCAGGTAAAACCCGTTATGAAATTGATGGTGGCGTAACTCAAACCAGCACTGAACGTCGTGTCATGTTTAGCCCAGAAATTCCCGGTCGCCGCATAGGAGAAGCCCGAGCTGAATGGGAAGTGTTCATGGATTTGGCGCGTCGGGTAAAACCAGAATGGGCTACTCAATTATCCTTCGAGTCTACAACAGCTGTACGTGCCGAAATTGCCCAAGTAATCCCCTTTTACGATGGAATTCAGCACTTACATAGCAAAGGTGATCAATTCCAGTATGGCGGCGATCATTTATGTAAAGATTGGTCATTCGGTACGAAAGACGGTAAAGCGCATTTGGCTGTATTGGAAGGGCATACGCCGAAGGTACCGGAGGGGCAATTTATCTTGTCTACACGCCGGGGTAAACAATTCAACAGTATGGTACAAGAAGATCGAGATGCTATTACGGGCGCAACCCGCAGTGCCGTATTGATGAACTCCGATGACATCACTCTTTTATTTCTCAAGGCAGGTGATAGTATTGTGCTGGAGAATGATCAGGGCTATTACACCGGACATGTGTATCCAGCGTCCATCCCAAGGCAACACTTGCAAGTCCATTGGCCCGAAGGGAATTCACTATTGGATCGCAGTTGTCGATCATCTCAAGCCGGGGTGCCCGATTACAACGCAATGGTTACACTTCGTAAATCGACCTGATATTGACCCCAGTCGTATTCGGCGATACAATAAAGTTTGGCGGCTGCTTATGAAAAATATTACTGTTTTCTTTATATATACATTTGCGATATTTCTTGTAGTAATTAACAGTGTTGCCGAATCCGTTCCTCTAACAGAATCTGAGCAATTTGGGGCGAAACGCCTGGACTTCTCCTTAGGTGAAAATAAAGCGTTTATCATTGTGCCCACTCAAGCTACCCTCGATGGTTCTAAGCCGTGGGTATGGTATGCCCCTACGTTTATAGGAGGTCATCCAGATCCTACCCATAACTGGATGGCTAAACAGCTACTCGATGCGGGCTTTTCTATTTGCGGGATCGAAGTGGGCGAATCGTATGGAAGCCCCAAAGGTACCAAAGCGTATTCAGCCCTATATGATCATCTCATGAATACCTACAAACTCGATAAAAAACCATGTCTATTACCCCAAAGTCGAGGGGGACTCATGCTCCTCAATTGGGCTGGCGAAAATGCACAACGCGTAGGGTGTGTTGCCGGTATCTATACGGTATGCAATATTGAAAGTTATCCCGGCGTAGCGCGTGCAAGTGGCGCTTATGGGATGACCAAAGATGAACTCCAAGCTGAACTCAAACGATATAATCCGATTGAGAATGTAAAACCGTTGGTAGATGCCAAAGTCCCTATGCTTTTTTTGCATGGTGATTCAGATACCGTTGTACCCATCGAAAAAAATGCAGGTCTATTGGTTAAGCGTAGTCGAGCTTTAGGCAGTGATGCCAAATTAATCACAGTACCGGGACGTGGACATGAAGTGTGCCCTGAATTTTTTGAGTCCCAAGAATTTATCGAGTTTCTTTTGTCGCAAGGTTCATCTTTAGGCAAGGCCAAAAAGTAAAAGGAGGAATCAGTGCTACTTTCTGTATCCTTAACGTTCTTTCAACTGGCTCAGCTTGGGAAGTGGCCTGAAGCATGCCAAAATTCTCAATTGACCGGTGTGCAGTCTGTACCCGGTAGCATGAGCGAAGCCCCTGAAGTGGTCGCGTCCTATGATCTCGGACCTGGTTCTGCTACACCCATATATTTCTATACTCTCTCCGGAGAACGCCGTGCATTGTGTCTGGTAGCGGGTTCTTTGCGCTGTTATAACAATGAAGGCACCGAACTTTGGAATAGCCATCCCCAAAACATAAACTATTCATCTGTCGTTCGTTTAATGGATCTAAATATTGATGGAAAATCTGAAATTTCTTTACCGACCTTAAACGGATATGTACATATAGTAAATAAAGCGAAAAATATCGATGAGTGATCAGTCTTTAATAATCAACAATGTGTCAACACAATTCCAAGAAAAATTTAATCGTTCGCCATCAGTAATAGTAGCTGCTCCAGGACGGGTAAATTTGATTGGAGGTCATATAGATTACAATGATGGTCTTGTATTGCCCATGGCTTTAGACCGCACGGTAGTTATTGCTGCCGATATTAAAGAAGGTAAAAAAAGTTCTAATCTGTACAGTTGCCGCTTTGAGTCCATGGCAGAAATCCCCTTAGAGTGTACACGTACTCCCCATAAAAGCGAGTGGTATACCTACGTAGAGGGTGTACTTGCACAATGTAAGGCACAGGGAATAGATATACCAGCCTTCGATGCTCTCATATACTCGGATATACCAGTAGGCGGGGGATTATCCAGTAGTGCTGCACTTGAGGTGGCCACTGCAACACTCGTTGAAGCCATTACAGGTAATCGGTTTGAGCAAGCGCAAAAAGCCTTATTGTGCCAAAAAGCTGAATATCGATATGCGGGGGTTCCGTGTGGAATCATGGATCAATTTAGCAGTGTTTTTGCTAAGGTTAATACACTCATGTTGCTTGACTGTAAATCGCAGGAACTTAAACATATCCCATTTTTTGGAGAATCATTGGTTGTGTTAATTACGAATACCAATGTCTCACACAATCTTGGTGATGGCGAGTACAAGAAACGTCGAGTTCAGTGTGACGGTGCGCTGAAAAAGATCGGTACTTCTTCTTGGCGCGAAGTGACTTTAAAGGACCTTGAAATTTCACGTTCACTTTTAAGTTCAATTGAGTATAACCGTGCACATCATGTTGTAACTGAAATTGAACGTACCATTCAGGCTTCGGAGGCGTTTATCAATCAAGATTGGCTTAGGGCGGGATCATTAATAACTGACAGTCATAATTCTCTGCGAGATCACTATGATGTAAGCTGCGTAGAGTTAAATGCGCTGGTCGATATTTTAAATGAGCTAGGAGTCGATCAAGGGGTCTATGGTGCTCGGATGACAGGTGGAGGCTTTGGAGGGTGTACCGTAAGCTTAGTGAAAGCGGACTCTGTTGCTGCGGTACAAAAGACTCTGCACCAACGATATGCTAAGAAAGCCGGAATCCAAGCCAGCAGTTTTATTAGTCGTCCTGCACAAGGTGCACAAGTCTTACAGAATCGTCTACTCACCAAATAGATGGTGTTCGCTATATAGGCTTGAAGCTCAACCGAGTGACAGGAATTCGACCATGGCCCTAAGTTGGCCACCATACCTGACGCCTATCATGTTATGATCAAGCTCGTCGGTCCATTGTGTAACCTCGATTGCACCTATTGTTTCTATCTGGAAAAAGAAAGGCGTTATCCCGATGCAAATGACTGGATTATACCCAAGAAAGTTTTGGATCGCTATATTCAAGGCTATATTTAAGGTCAGCAACCTGCGGAAATCACCTTTGCTGTGAAAGGCGCTGCGCCTCTTGGTATTTAAATTTTCATATGCTAGAAATTATTTAATAGCATGCTCAGACGGCATAACACCCACAGTGTGCGTACCGAAACCAATATCAATGGGATCGTATTGGCCTACATAATCCACTTTTGCACGTTTGGGGATTTTGCTTTCGAGTCCCACGGACCAGTAAGCGGCATTAATAAATAAGCGACGTAGGCCCTCATTTTTAAAATCATAAGAGTGCCCCATCGTGGTTGTGAAGATACGGGATGCCTTCCCTGAAGTCCCTGTGTAAGTCTTAGTCCATGCCATAGGCATGGTTGACTTCATTGTGTTCACAGGAGAATCGGGTTTCATGCCTTTAAGAGTTAATCCCATTAGAACAGGCTGGCTATCGCCTGTAAGCGTTGTGATTCCATAGACATCGGAGGGGCCCCAAATGCTTTCACAACCATTCATAATGGGATTTTTTTCTTGACCCTTAGCTACTACTCCTAGAGAACTCTCTACTTTATGATGTCCATGGTGGTTGACCCAAGTTTCGCCGAGAATTTCACGGCCATACCCACCCTTAGGTTTTTTACTGCTCCACGTCCATTTCTTATAAATGCTTCCGCTTTCTTTACTGTAGTTAAACGGATGAGTTGCTGTGCGTACAGCCATGATGGGCTTGCCCGAATTGGAGTAATCCATAATCATTTTCATTTGATTATCAGGCAGCTCTCGGAAGCGCAAGAAAAGCAACATCAAATCAGCATCGGCCAATAATTCCAAGCCTGGGATGTTGTCCATTGTGGCCGGGTCGATAGCACCAGTCTTTTTATTGATCGCAAAAAGGACAGTAACTTTGAACCCATGGTGTTCGGATAAAATTTTCCCCATCTGAGGCATTGAAACCTCTGAGCGATATTCATCGTCCCCAGTGACAATGACTATATGCTTACCGTTTCCAGCGCCTTTACTGCCGGGATAACTAACCCACTGGTCTGCTGCATACGAAAGAGTTGACAAAGTGAATATGATTGCGATCGCGAAAAGTGTTTTGATACTCATAAATTGATTCTCCGAGGATACAAGGTTATGCATAAAAAATAATGCTAACAGTTAGGCTTTATAAACGCAAACAATGGATTGCTTTTAAAGGTTATGCATAATATTCTCGCTGAACACAATTCGACATAAAAGGATGGAAGCCGAATTGGTTTAATCATATTGCCAAAGAAGATATTCTGCTCAATTCGGAACCGGTTCTGTATAACTTGGATAAAGACATTAGCGAGCAAAACGATGTAGCCCATAAACACCCGAAAGTTGTTGAACGTTTGATGCGTTTGGCAGAGGAAGGGCGTAAAGATATCGGCGATTACAATCGCCGAGGGGAAGGTATACGCAATTTTGAATCCTTTGATCCACGTCCAGATGTAAAGAATTCTAAAATCCGTTGGCGCTAATCGCTCTTAATACCCTTGCCCTTTAGTTTTCGTCTTTACGCGTAATAAAAACATGTCGGCAGTGATAAATAGTGAAGAGCCGCCTTCGCCAAAGGTAGCATTGGAAGTATGTTGCCCTGTGAGAATACGACCCAGCAATTTCCCCTCTGGAGAAATAATTAAAATGCCGCCCGGCCCCGATCCCCAAATGTTACCCTTTGAGTCAATCACCATTCCATCAGGCGCACCTTTCCACTCTTTAGTCAAAAATGTGGAATCAAAAAATATACGCTCATTTGAAGTCGATCCATCTTCAGCCACATCAAATACGGTCCAATTAGCATGTTGTCCATTGGACTGTGCTACATACAAGGTTTTCCCATCTGGCGATAAAGCAATCCCGTTTGGAGAACCAATATTTTTGCTCACCAAATTGATCTGACCATTTTTTGCCAAACGGTATACGCCGCACCATTCAATTTCGCGACCGGGATCTTTAAAGCCCTTAGGTAGTCCGTAAGGGGGATCCGTGAAAAATAAATCGCCGTTGGGGTGGTAGACCAAATCATTAGGGCTATTGAATCGTTTCCCCTTATAAGTTGCAGCCAAGGTTGTGATGTTGCCACCTTTTTCCATTCTGCGTACTGCCCGATCACCATGACAGCACATAACCAAACGCCCTTGCGCATCCAGGATGAGACCATTGCTGCCTGGTTCACGTCCAGTGAATTTATCCAGGCCAGTATAGCCACTGGGTTCGCGGAAAATAGATACAGACTTGTTTGGAGCCCATTTTAAAATTTGGTTTTTAGGAATTTCAGATAAAAGCAAATAGCCTCCATCTTTGATCCATACAGGGCCTTCAATCCAATCATGTCCAGAGGAAAGTATCTCAATTGGAGTTGATATATCTAACAAATCCTCCAATGCCGGATCGAGGATTTCAATTCTACCTAAAGATTTGGGGGCATCTTGAGCATAGATGGGGAGAAGAGGAGTAGAAAGGAATATGCAGTTAAGTAGAGTAGTGATCAGTTTCATGGAAACATCCTTTTCGTTTAATTGGGTACATAAAATAATAATGCGCACCCTATCTTCACTGCAAGTTAGTCACGTAAATAAATTATACTTTCATGTTCCTTCTTTGAGTATAAAAAGTAAATTCACCCGAATCATTAAGCGCTGAATAATGAAAAACCCTTCTTCATATCAATGGATTTCTGTAGGAGGTTCTTTTAAAAGTCCTAAAAGCCATGCTCGAAATCCTGTTTGCTTACCACTTCAATAATGATCGGGCTAAACTCATTTTCGCTCTGTAACCAGAGCTTATCATCCCACTGGTAACTGCCTTCCATTATGTGTACAGCTGCAAATGCCTGAGCGGTCTCGGCCAATACCCAATCATCTTCCTCATGGCGTTTGAGATCGGAGGAGAAAAAGACTTGCATAGGATCAGCATGATCCAAATTGATGCAGCACACATCCTGGAAACGCAATTAGTTAATCGTGATTCACTGGAACACATCTAATAGCTAATTACAATCGAACCGGGTGCCGAAGAGTTCTGACGAAGAACCAATTCTTCCGAACGTGAATTATATGACCATTGAATGAACTCATCCCATTCATTTTCATTCCATGAAATAGTTGTAGGCATCGGCACATTGCGTAACCGAAAAATAAATTTTTCGTCTGATTCAGGAATAGTAATAGTGGTTTCCTGGCCCTCAGACTCAATCTTGACAGGTACATCATCTCTCTTCTCTCTTCGCACTGTAAAAGTACTATTTGCACCTGGGTAAGCCAATATTGTTAAAAATCCTTCGCTCTCGCGATCACCAAGTCCTGTATAATCACGTTTTACGCGTAAAGGGATGATTGCTTCATTCCGTACAAATACAGGATACTGATCATTCGGGAAATCGCCATAAATTTCTGTAGGGCCCTCAATCACTTCTTTAGAGTTAAAGAAGTAGCGCCATGATCCTTCAGGAATTTGAATGACGCGTTCATTAGAGTCACTGTGAATAGGAGCGATATAAAACTCATTACCAAAGAAATATTCAAAACCTGCACCCGTAGGCCGCATCAAAGGTTTTCCACCTTCATGACCTTCCACCATGTAGGTGTATATATACGGCAATAACTCAGTATGTAACCACGAGTACTGGCGTACGATTTCCAGCTCTTCTTCAGTACGTTCCCACATACGCCGCTCATCATGACCACCGTTCAAAAAGAGGCCACAAAACGTGGAGAATTGTGCCCAGCGAATATACACCTTAGGATCGATTGTGCCGCCACTATAGCCAGCGATATCGGAGCCAATGATGTTGTACCCCATTTCCGCGCTGATTAAAATATCGCGTAAAGCTTCCTCTATCCCTTCTTCTTCTACTAACCAATTGTGGTCCTGATCGCCTACCCAATTCACAGGAGATGCATCAAAAGGAGCGAAACCTTCAGGGTGACTGAGCAATCGACTCTGATTGTCTTGAGAACGAGACAAGGTAATAAACTCAGGATTCTGAGTAAGGCCATGTTGATACTCGTCGCGATAATAATGGTCCATATATTCGCGAGTAGTCATCAGCCCTTCGTGTGTGTCGCGATACCCTATGGGGAGTTTTCCAAATGCTTTGGAAGTAAAATAAGTTGCGGCACCATCCAATTTCCACCCATCAATTCCCCAATCGAAAAGAGGTTGCTGTAATTCACGCCACCATTTCATAGCTTTAGGATTAGTGTAATCTATTAGACCACCAGTACCCTTCCACCATTTAATTTGGTCGTCACCCCCAGCAAGGTAGCCTTTTTTACTGGCCTTTTCATACCAAGTGGCGTCATTACCCATCGAGGTGTCTTTGCTAATACTATTGACGAAAGGAGTCATCCATAATACGACTCGATAGCCACGAGCCTGTAGATCAGTAAAAAATTTCTCTGGCTCAGGATAACGCTCTTCATCTACAGAGAAATCGTTGTAATGTTTTGACCAAGGACTATCAATCAAAATTGTGCGTACAGGAAAATCATGCTTTTCATAACCTTCTAATAATTCCAATACGAACTCAGCGGTGTTTACATCATCTTCCCACAGCCAACATTCCAATGCCCACTCTGGTGTTAAAGGCAGCTGTTTGTGACGTTGACCGTTAAATGGCATCCCCCAGAAGGGGAGGACCCAATAAAAATATATGCCGACGGCAATTAACAAGGTCAATGCTACTAATGTCCATATACCGCGTTTAAGCCATTTTTTCACAGGAGG
>Ga0315321_10000073_pt1 | contig 57403 bp, 56 predicted proteins | sample M180m21515metaG_FD_203464 | JGI IMG/M metagenome (GOLD analysis project Ga0315321, IMG submission 203464) | Ammonia-oxidizing marine archaeal communities from Monterey Bay, California, United States - M1 80m 21515 | ecosystem: Environmental > Aquatic > Marine > Intertidal zone | place: USA... | reverse complement strand
GGTAGAATAATAATGGCTATCCAGAAATTCTGGAATAACACTTTAAAATAGTAGGAAAAAGTTATGACGGATATATTATATGACCGCCTCGGTGGCACTGATGGTATTACCCGGATTGCAGACACCCTTGTTGACACTCATATGGCCAACCCGGCTATTTCCACGCGGTTTGCAGAGTCAGACCCGGCAAAGTTAAAGAATGCGGCGGCAACATTCTTCATTACCGGCACCGGTGGCCCGGCAGTATATGAAGGTAAGGATATGCTGGCAGCCCACAAGGGTATGAATATTTCTGCCGCGGAATTCATGGCGGTGTTGGATGATGCGCTGGTGGCTCTGCAGAAAAATGATGTTCCGCAGAGAGTGCAGGAAGAAGTACTCTTTGTGCTCTATAGCATGCGCGGAGATATTGTTCTCGTCTAAGCGCCAGTTGCCAGTTTCATCGGTAAATTTACATCCTCACCCCCGAATTTCAGTTCTCGCTGATTCGGGGGTGGCTTATTTCGGGATCCTGCAATTGCAGAATGCAGCGCTGTGGTGTAGCTTGCCTAAGAGATGAAATAACAAGCGCATAATAACTAGAAGCCGAAGAGGCCCATGATCTTCCAGAAGCTCTTGTCAGGTAAGCACCAGTTTTGCTTCATCCCTTTTACTCTAGGGGCTATACGCAGATGAGTAGCTACTCCAAAGCCATTGCCGCCGGTCTTGTTGTCGTTGCGGTAGCAGCTTTATTCTGGCTGATTTCCAATGAAACTCCCCAGCCCTCTGATAATGGAGCGGCCCTTAAACTTGCAAGGCAGAATTCGGCATTCGCCGCCGATGATATGCAACAGGCTGTGAATTCCTATTGTTTGGCCTGCCACAATGACGCACTGGCTACCGCCGACTTCTCATTACAAAACGTAGATTTTTCTAATCCGGCTTTACATGCAGAAGCATTGGAAAACGTGGTTAAAAAGCTGAGAGCTCACATGATGCCGCCATCCGGCATGCCGCGTCCGGATTTTGAAACCTATCAAGTCATGACCACTTGGCTCGAAGAAGAACTGGATGCCGCGTGGGCGAGCAACCCCGACCCAGGACGGGTCACGCCATTGCATCGTATGAATCGCTACGAATACAACAACAGCATCAATGAATTGCTGGGTCTGGATGTTGATGTAATGGACTCACTGCCCGGCGACCCCACCGCCGATGGCAGCTTCGATAACATGGCTGCATCCCTGCCGTTCTCAACTGCCCATATGGAGCGCTACATGTCGGTTGCCAGGGAAGTTACGCGGCTTGCCACAGGCCTGCCATCTCTTGGCCCAACAACTACCAGCTACGAAGTGCCACTGTTCATGAAACAGGATCAGCGGCAGAGCGAAGATATGCCTTTCGGTTCCCGTGGAGGAGTGGCAGTAAGCCACAATTTCCCCGCCGCAGGTGATTACAGAATTCAGGTTCAATTGGAGCGTAACTATCAGGATTACATAAAAGGCCTGGGCTGGCCGCAGCAATTGGAAATCAGGCTAAACGGTCGCCTTTTGGAACGCTTCACCATCGGCGGCGATGCACCGGGTACACCCGCACCACTAAGTTTCAGCGGAACCGGTGAGCCGGGCACCATCGATTGGGAACAGTATATGCTTACCGGGGCAGGAAAGGGTCTCGAAGCGCGGGTTGCGGTTGAGGCAGGTCCTGCACAAATTACAGTTTCCTATATAAGACAGTTGTTGGAACCGGAAGCCATACCCCAACCCGCTCAGGGTGGCCGCCTCAATGCCAACGATGAAGCCTATCTGGATTATCAGAAAGTCTATTCATTGGAAGTAAGCGGACCTTTTAATTTCGATATCGAATTCAGTTCCACCCAAGCTGACCCGGCACAACTGCCATTCAGTCAGCAGAAAATTTTTACCTGTCACCCCGATCGTGGGGCAGCAGCACAACAGTGTGCTTCCGAAATTCTTTCGGGTTTGGCTAGACAAGCTTATCGCCGACCGATTACGGATCATGACAGAGAGCTTCTTTTAGGTTTCTATACACAGGGTATGGAGCAGGGCGGAAGTTTTAGCGCTGGCATTCAATTCGCTCTTGAGTTCATGCTAAGTGATCCGGATTTTTTGATCAGGACATATAATGAGCCGACAGATATTGATTCAGGCGAAGTGTATCCCCTGAGCGATGTGGAGCTAGCTTCACGTCTGGCGTATTTTTTGTGGAGCACCGCTCCGGATGAGCAACTATTGAATCTGGCGGAATCGGGCAAGCTCAGTGATCCGCAGATTCTGGATCAGCAAGTTCGCAGAATGCTGGTGGATGAACGCGGAATTATAACCATTGTTGAAGACTTCGCCGCCCAGTGGCTAAACCTTAGACGTCTTGATGAAGTACAAGTTAATACCGTCGTGTTTCCGCAATATGACCTAAGTTTGATCGAGGGTTTTCGTCAGGAAACCCAGTTGTTCATCGCCGATTTAATTCGTAGCGACTCTAGTATCATGGATTTGCTTGGAGCCGAACATAGCTACCTCAATGAGCGGCTGGCGGATCACTATGGCATCGAAGGTGTATATGGCAGTCGTTTTAGAAAAACCAGATTGCCCGATACCAGTCAGCGTGGCGGACTATTGGCGCAGGGTGCATTATTAACCGTTACCTCTTATCCGGGACGCACTTCTCCGGTACTTCGTGGCAAGTGGTTGTTGGACAATATGCTGGGTACACCACCGCCACCGCCACCGCCTAATGTGCCTATTTTGCCGGACGCCGAAGCCGGTGAGTTACCGACTTCCATCCGAGATCGCCTTGCTCGTCACCGGGAGGACCCTATCTGTTCTTCCTGTCATACCGTCATCGACCCGTTGGGGTTTGCTCTGGAAAATTTCGATGTTATCGGAGGCTGGCGCGATTATGATGAGGTTGGGAATCTGGTGGATCCCGATGGTAGCTACCCTGGCGGCGTTGAATTCTCGGGCTTTGCAGATTTGCGTGACTGGATGCTTGATAGGCCGGATCAATTCGCTCACACTTTAACTGAGAAGCTAATGACTTACGCGCTTGGGCGTCGGGTCGAGTATTACGATCAGCCGGTAATACGGCAGATTGTTCGCGATGCCGCCATGGAAGACTATAGCTGGTCTTCATTAATCGTTGGTATCGCAAGCAGCCCATCCTTTCTTATGAGTAAAACGAGATGATGAATAAGAAGCCTCAAAAAGCAGCTTCACTCGCGGCGAAGTCCGCTGCTCCGGGTTTTGTAACCGGTAAGGCTATTTCTCGCCGAGCCATGTTGCGTGGAACGGGTGCCGCTTTGGCTTTACCTATGCTGGACGCTATGACTCCGGCATTTGCCCAGGGCTCGCCAGAGCCGATCCACCGTTTCCAGACGGTGTATGTGCCAAACGGCATGGCTATGGATTATTGGTCACCAGCTACAACTGGCCGCGACTTCGCGCTAACGCCGATTCTGCAACCCCTGGCACCATTCAGGGACAAGATGATGTTATTGTCCGGCTTGAAGGCTAACTGGAATATCGCCCATGCCGGAGCAGGAGGATCATTCCTCACCGGAGTTACCCGTGGTGGCCGTAACGAAGTTGAGATTCTGGCGGGCGTGTCCGTTGATCAGCTACTGGCCAGAGTGATGGGCAGCGAAACCCAGCTGTCTTCATTGGAACTATCAATGGATGCACCGGCACTGGCCGGAGCCTGTACCGTAAATCTGAGCTGTGTATACACCCATACTCTCTCCTGGAGAAGTGCAACCGAACCGTTGCCAACGGAGCATAATCCCCGCTCGGTTTTTGAACGAATGTTCGGTGATAGCGGCAGTACTGTGAAAGAAGTGCGGGAAACGCGCCTCAGACAGCAGAGCAGTATTCTCGACGCAGTTCTGGACAAGATCTCAAATCTACAAAGCAATCTCGGAGCTGAAGACCGTCATCTTGTGGAGAGTTACATCGAATCGATTCGCAGTATTGAGCGTCGCATTGAAAAAGCAGAAGAGCAAATCGATCAATCCTTGCCGGAAATGGATCAGCCTGCCGGTGTTCCCGCAGACTATGACGAGCATATGGAGATCATGCAGGACCTACAGGTGCTAGCATTGCAGTCGGACCTGACCCGGGTGATCACCTTCATGATGAGCAAGGAGCAGAGTGCGCGGCCTTATCCGCAGATTGGTGTACCCGATGCCCATCATCCTCTGTCTCACCACAATAATAATCCGCAACTTGTGGAGAAGATGTCGCAAATTAACATTTACCATGCGCAACTATTCTCCAATTATTTGCAGAAGCTCGCAGCAGTGCCTGATGGTGATGGTAACTTGCTGGACAATATGACCATTCTTTATGGGGCCGGTCTTTCTAATAGCACTATCCACTCTGGTGTTAATTTGCCGGTGTTGTTGGCAGGTGGTGGTGCGGGATGGATGGAAGGAGGACAGCATCTGAGCTATCAGGATGAACCTACTATGGCTGATCTATTGCTTGCCATAATGGATAAATTCAATCTGCCGGTTGATCAAATTGGCGGCAGCTCTGGTGCTTTGTCTTTAATAGCCTGATCACATAGAAAGCAATCAATGAGAACCAGTAAGAAAATAATCAGCCCCATACTCTTGCTCCTGTCGCTGTCAGTATTTGCAGCTAGCCCAGCAACTATATTCGCTCAAGGTATGCCTCCTCTGGTACAGGCTGCCAAGGATGGAGATTGGGAAGGAACAAGATCTCTGCTTTCCGGACAGGTGGATATTGAAGCTGTTTACGGAGATGGCACATCGGCATTGCATTGGGCCAGCTACCACAACAATGTTCAAATAGCACAACAACTAATTGCAGCCGGTATCGACGTTAACTCCGCAACGGATCTGGGAGTAACAGCATTGTGGCTGGCAGCAGAAAACGGCAGTGACGAAATGGCTCTAGCTCTTCTCGAAGCAGGTGCTAATCCGAATGCAGATCTGCTTTCGGGAGAAACACTTATAATGACCGCAGCCCATACCGGCAATGCCACTCTGCTTAGAGCCTTGTTGGCGGCCGGTGCCAGCCCGCAGGGGGCAGTTACTCGGGGTCAGACTGCGTTGATGTGGGCCGCAGGTCAGGGACACGACGATGTGCTTGCCGTGTTATTGGATTTTGGTGCCGATGTGGAAGCCAGAACGCTGATCCGAACACAGTTTGTTAAAAGTGAGAAAGAGCAGGACAGCCATCCTGTCAATATGCACTGGGTGGAGCAAGGCGGGAATACTGCGCTAATGTTTGCGGCCAGATCAGGGAGCTTGAGATCGGCGCAGCTATTGTTGTCAGCGGGAGCCGATGTAAATGGCCTTTCTGCATTTGGCACCAGCCCGACAATCATGGCGGTTCATGGTGGTAATACAGAGTTATTGCAATTTCTTTTGCAAAGCGGTGCCAATATAAATGATTCCAGCAGCGGACACACAGCATTGCATGCGGCCATACTGCGCGGTAGCTACGAGGCGGTTGAAATTTTGCTAAATCATGGCGCTGATATTGAAGCGCTTCTCGAAAAGCCTACGCCGGCACGAAGACAGTCCACCGATTATAATTTTCACGACTCATTGCTGGGGGCGACTCCATTGTGGCTGGCTGCGCGATTTACCGAGCCGGACATTATGAGTTTGTTACTGGCGCGCGGCGCCGATCCTTTTTTTGTAAAAGATGTTAGCTACCCAACTCTTCGTAGCATGGAGCCGGTAATCGCTGAAGAAGGAAATATTTCTGTGTTAATGGCTGCGGTGGGCATGGGTTACCGGCGGCTTCGCATGAGCTGGGGTAGTGTTGAGCGTCGTGCCGGAATACTCGGCAATGATCGTGAGGCGCGCATCCTGCAAGCAGTGCAAGTAGCAGTGAACGCGGGAGTAGACTCCAATCTCCAGAATGCGGCCGGAGTGGCGGCCAGAGACTTCGCCAGAAGTAGAAGATACGAAGAGGTTACTGCTTTTCTGGATATCGTTGGCCGCTAAACCTTTGCTGGAAGATAGCCAGCATTATTAGAATCACAAACTCATCAGAGTCACATTTCCTCCACAAGCAGTGGTTTACTATTCATAAGTCGGGCTAATTCGAAATACCATCCCCGATTTCGCATCGAGCGCCGGCTTTTTACTATAAGAAATTGCGCGAAATGTTTCATGCTAGGCAATTTCGCTCACGGGGAATTGATGTTCTTTTCTTTACAGCATATATTCTGCAAATCTATTAGCGGCAGCGCTGCCAATTAGCCATTACTAACCGCTACTACACCACAGATGAGAGAAACTTTGTGAGTATAAGAATGACTTTTGCAGAATCTGATTACCGTATAAGCCGGAGATCTTCGGCTCTTTTGATGCTTACCATGCTGCTTGCTTCCTGTATTGGGCCAAATATCGAAGACTGGCCGGACAGCATTCCCGAGCAGCAATACTTCATTCAGGCCTATCAGGCCGATGAGGCTAATAGTGAGAAACAGTCCCGAACGGAATATCTGGAGTGGGCGCTGAGTTTTTATCAAGGCAATCTTGCCTACCAGTCCGGTTGGCTGGATGTGGAACAAGTAGTGCTGGCATCAGCTGAAGGGGAAGTAGAAAAGCTTGGCTTTCAGCTCGGTGAGCTCGGTGCTGTAATTGGCGCAGAATGGGCGAAGCACAATGATGTGCGTCGCATTGATACACGCATGCTCGCCCTGTGGGGGTCTACCCTGCAGCAAGTAGAGAGCTTCGATATGCAGTTAAAATCTATTGAGATGATCTCCAACGATATCTCGGAAATACTTGCAGGTGATTTGGCGAAGGATCAGATAGCCGAAGAGCGATATGCGGACGAGCTGGGTCTGGAAGTATTTGGCGGATTCTGACGGAAGTCCAAGAAACAAGCTGCAATAGGGTGCACTCGAATTTCAGAGATACAAAAAGTTCAGAGGCTGAGAAAGTTCAGAGACACAAAAAAGGGGACGTTTGCGTCCCCTTTTTTGTGTCTCTGAATTGGCTTCTTGTTTAGGTATCGAAGATCGCTACCAGGCAGCCCTTTGAATCAGGAACATCGTCCATGTTGACCGTTCCGCCGGCCAGCACAGTGTCCAAAGCGTCTTTAAGATAATGCTCACTGGCACTGTTTCTCTGGGTCTCGTATCCGAGCTGATCATTGATAGGTCCGCGGAATAAAACTTCTTTGCTGCGGGGGTTAACAATGAATACTTCCGCGGTGCGTTCTACACCCAGTGCTTTGGCTAATTTCTGACCTTCATCTTTCATGATGGGAAAGTCGATTCCAAATTCGGAAGCTTCCCGGGCGATGCGCTGGGGATTGTCCTGGATATTGGAGTTGAACATGACGAAATCAATATTCTGCGGAGCGTACTCAGCACGCACCTCACGAAAATTGGGAACGGCAATTCTTGCTATGGGACAACCAACACCTTGCACATAAAAGACAACAAAGTCTTTGTCGGCATAACGATCGAGTGAATGGGCTTCTCCCAGCTGGTCAGTCAATTCGAATTCCGGAATTGATTTTAGCCATTCATCTGCGAAGGCAGCGGTGGATAGCGCCGCAGTTGTTGAAAGCGTTGCACAGATTAAGAATAATTTACGTAACATAGCTGCTCCTTGGGTCTACGTCTTAACACTCTATCTTGTTCTTTGCAGGACTCATTGATAGATATCAACAAAGACAATTCAGTGGTACTAATCAGAAGTACTTCATCTTGATTTTCCCCGAAAGAACAATTGAGATGCTCAGTAAGTCTAATGGTAGCAATAAAATTTCATTAATCCTATGGTGTTTGACCGCTCTGCGACAGTATGTCACAGGTACAGGTTGTATTGAGAAAATACAAATAATGCATAATAAATACAACAAGTTAGATACGATTTGGTCTGTCGGAATATTCAGTAACTAGCTGAACCGGAGCCATCTGGCCAACCGTCGGGGGCTGCCCCTCATCGAGAGATGTTCCGGAACTAAAACCGCTCCCATGAGGATATTGAGAGGTCTGCGGGGAAGGAGTAAGCTTGATGAGCATGGAGTGGGCTGATTTGAACAATAACTAGTTACCAATCGATGGTTTTTCCGGCTCAAAATATTTGGAGAAATACATGAGACATTTTATCGTGGTCTTATCCGGCCTCACGCTGTCGTTGCTTGCGGGTTCGGTGAGCTTTGCCCAGCAATGGGAAGTACCCCGAACAGCCGATGGCAAACCTGACCTTCAGGGCATCTGGAGTAATGCTACCCAGACTCCGCTGCAACGGCCGCGGGAATTTGGTGAGAAGGGCTTTCTCACCGCTGAAGAAGCCGATGTTCAGGAAGCTCAATGGCGAAACGCTATCACCCAGCGAGGAGCGGATAGTGACCCGGACAGAGCGCCGCCAACTGATGGCAACACCGACCTTGGCTATAACAACTTCTGGGTAGACCGAGGCACCAATGTAATCGAGATAGATGGCGAATACCGCACCTCGATTGTTGTTGATCCTGCCGATGGTCGAATTCCCATGCTTGAAGGTTTTCAAAGCAATGCCATGATAAGCAAGCTACGTGGAATGCCCGGTGTAGAACCCTATGATGGTGCAGAGCTTCGTCCTCTTGGTGAACGTTGTCTGCTGTCTTTCGGTTCCAGCTCGGGTCCGCCCATGCTGCCGGTGATGTACAATAATAACTACCAGATTGTGCAGACCCAAGAGCATGTCATGATCATGGTCGAGATGGTTCATGATGCTCGCGTCATTCCTCTTAATAAGGATCATGCAAGTATCGATATGGAAAAGTGGATGGGCGACTCTGTAGGCTATTGGGATGGTGATGTACTGGTTGTTGAAACTAAAGACTTCCATCCATTCCAGTCTTATAGGGGCAGTTCCGAAGAGTTGATAGTAACCGAGCGCTTTGAGTTAATTGATCAGAACAAAATCAAATACAGCTTTACCATGGACGATCCCCGTTCCTACCAGACCAACTGGACTGGGGAGATTTCCATGAACAGAAGACCCGAGGGTGATCGTATGTACGAATATGCCTGCCACGAGGGCAACTATGCTTTCCCGGGAATTCTTGGTGGAGCGCGTCGTCTGGAAGTAGAACAAGCCGGTCGCTAATTCGGTTCTAGACAAGAAGTAATCTGGGGGGTAGGTCTATTTTTTCGAAAATAAATCTGTCCCCTTTTTTATCAAGTGCGTATAGTTATCTGTTCCTGAATTAAGTAGTCACGGTTATTCAAACGGCCCATATGTCTTCATCTACCGCAAATTTCTACAGCAGAATCGTATTCGGTAAACCCTTCCTAGTTATAACAGTGTTACTACTTTTTGTAGGGTTTTTCGCGTGGCAGGCACAGAATTTTCGCCTCGATGCATCTGCCGACTCCTTGCTACTTGAAGATGATCCGGATCTGGAATATTCCCGCTCGATAAATGTCCGCTATGGTATTCGGGAGTCGGTCACCATTGCCTATACCCCCCAAGGAGACCTTTTCTCGAGAGAAGAGTTAAACCGGCTCAATGAACTTCGCGAAGAATTGCTCACCATAGATCGGGTAGAGTCGGTTGACAGCATTCTTAATGTGCCGGTTTTTGAAGACACTCCTCTCACCGGTATTTCCGAAGACTATCTCACGGTTATGGATGAAGAGCTGGACCTTGTCGCCGCCCGACAAGAGATAATGACCAGCCCAGTATTCAGAAATGCAGTAATAAGCCCTGACGGAACAACAGCAGGTATGCTGGTGAGCTTTGCAATAGATGAAGTAGCCAGGGATCTGCTGGCGCGGCGCACAGAGTTGCGAAATCTGCAAAGAGATGGCGAGATCAGTCCGGAAGAGCAGCAGGAATTAGTCAGCACCGAAGAAGAATATGCGCTGCACAGTGTTGTGGCAGCGGACCGCCAGCACGTGAACATAGGCAGTATTCGCGAAACTCTTGAAAAGTATCGGCACAGTGCACAAATCTATTTGGGTGGCGCTCCAATGATTGCCGATGACCTGGTTACTTTTGTTCAAGGTGATCTGAGCAGTTTCAGTTTTGCCGTAGTGCTGCTGATAATCTTCGCCCTGGGGCTTATCTTTAGAAAAGTACGTTGGGTAGCAATACCGCTAGCCTGCTGCGCCGTGGCAGGAACCATAATGGTGGGTGTGCTTGGCTTCATGGACTGGCGGGTAACCGTAGTTTCTTCAAATTTCATCTCCCTGCTGCTGATTATTACTATTTCGCTTACCGTGCATCTCACCGTGCGATATCGTGAACTGCGCGCCACTCGCCATTACAGCGATCACGACAAGCTGCTCCGTCATTCGGTGTTGAGTATGTTTCGCCCTTGCCTCTATACCGCCTTAACCACGGCGGTGGCATTCGGATCTCTCATTGTCAGCGGAATATTGCCCATTATTACTTTTGGCTGGATGATGATGATGGGTGTGGCCACCGCACTTATAGTTGCCTTCACTTTATTCCCCGCTATATTGAGCATTATCAAGAAAGACGAAAGCCAGCTTTCTTCCAACCTGAAATTGAATCTTACATCGGTGTTGGCAACACTTACGGACAAGCTAAAGACAAAAGTACTAATTATATATTCCCTGGTGGTTTTGTTTAGCGTAATTGGCCTGACACAGATTCGTGTAGAGAACAGCTTTATCGATTACTTTCGCGAGAGCACTGAAATATTTCAGGGCATGACCCTGTTCGATGACAAACTTGGCGGCACACTAAGTTTTGATGTTGTAGTGGACCTTCCTAAAACCGAGTCGGATTTCGACGACGGCTTTGATGATGATTTCGATGACGGTTTCGGTTTTGGCGATACCGAAGAAACTGATACAGATGCTTATTGGTTTACCGCGCCGAAGATGGATCAGGTAAAAGCGATACACCAGCACCTTGACAATGACCCGCAGACAGGAAAAGTTCTGTCTTTCGGGGCTGTAATAGAGCTGGCCGAGGAGCTAAACGGAAATCAACCAATCGATGGATTGTTATGGGCGGTTCTCTATAACCGTATCCCGGAAACCTTAAAAGAAACTGTGCTTAATCCTTTTGTATCGATTGAGGAAGATCAGCTGCGTTTTAATGTTCGGGTAATTGAGTCGGCAGAAGATCTAAACCGTAATGAGCTGCTTCAGAGAATCGAGGCGGGAATAGAGCAGGAATTCGGCTTTACCGACGAGCAGGTTGAGCTCACCGGTATACTGGTGATGTATAACAACGTGCTGCAAAGTCTATTTCAGTCACAGATTTTGACTCTCGGGGTTGTTATGCTCGCTATCATGATGATGTTTCTGGTTCTCTTCCGATCACTAAAGATCGCTGTAATCTGTATCATACCTAATGCAATTGCTGCAGCATTTGTGCTGGGAGTAATGGGTTGGCTCAATATTCCTCTAGACATTATGACTATTACGATTGCGGCGATATCCGTGGGTATTGGTGTAGATAACACCATCCACTATATGCATCGTTTCAAGCGGGAATTCGCGCGTTTCGGAAGTTACCGGGACACAATGTTCTTTTGCCACAATAGTATTGGCAGAGCGATGTATTTCACCTCAATGACAATTGTCGCCGGCTTTTCTATTTTGGCACTGTCCAACTTTATTCCAACCATCGTGTTTGGCTTGCTTACCAGTCTCGCGATGTTGGTTGCCCTGTTAGGGTCACTTACTTTGTTGCCCCAGCTGCTTATCAGCTTTAAGCCTCTTGGAGAAGAGGCGGCTGTCAGTGCGAGTTAGCAGCTCTCTATAGGGAAGGAGTCTAGAAGAAATTGGCCAAGGCAATTCAGCATAGAAGTAGAGCTAGCAAACCATTCTTTTGTCTGGCTATTGTTTGCATGGTATTTCTGGCCGGCTGTAATGAAGAAGTTTTCGACCCCGAAGAGTTGACTACTGTTCAGGCCTTCATGGTGGATACGGAAGCGGTGGAGCGAGGTAGGGCACTGTTTCTGGGCAGTTGTTCAACTTACTGCCACACCCTGATTCCAGCGGAAACAGATGCCCTGTTCCTGTTCGATTGTGATTGGAAGCATGGTGGCGAAGATCAGCAGATTTTTGATGTTGTGACCAGTGGAGTGCCCGGTACCCGAATGGTGGGCTACGGTTCCAATTTTCCGGAAAGTGATGATCTCTGGAAGATCATTGCTTATCTGCGTACTAATCAGCAGGATTGCTGAATCTGAATTATTGGCTTTTGTCCATGCCGCTTACATTCTGGAATATTTCTATCGGCACATCTGATATATTGCATCACACACTTTTTCGCAATTCGAAAATTCGTTTAGTAGATTTTGCCCTGTACAAGCAGGCAACAGGATATGAGGTTCAAGATGGCAACAAACTCTCCCGAAGGGGATAGCAAAGACGAGAAATCAGCAGGCGGATCCAGCCTTATTAACAAGAAGCTGTTTGAGTCCCGTGCGCTTACAATTTTTGGCGAGATTAACGACAAGATTGCCCGTTCGGTAACTGAGAAGCTGCTGGCTCTCGCTGCGGAAAACGATAAGCCTATTTCAATTTATGTCAGCTCCCCCGGTGGTCACGTTGAGTCCGGTGATGTGATCTACGACATGATCAAATTCATTAAGCCGGAAGTGAAAGTAATAGGTACCGGATGGGTGGCCAGCGCGGCTACTACAATCTATCTGGCTGCCAAGAAAGAGAATCGTTTTACCTTACCCAACACGCGTTTTCTGGTACACCAGCCTTCCGGTGGTTCCCGTGGCGATGCCACCGATATCAAGATTCAGGCCGAAGAAATTGTAAAGATGCGGGCGCGCATTAATCAATTGATTGCCGATGAAACCGGTCAGTCTCTGGAGCGGGTTGCTCAGGATACCGACCGGGATTATTGGATGACAGTCGAAGAAGCGGTTGAGTATGGTATTGTCGGGAAAGTAGTTAAGTCAGTTAGCGAGATCTGATTTCGCAGCCTTGGTTTTATTCGATTCTGTTTGATCCAATTGTGGTTTACTCAACCCTGCGGAAGACTGCCTGTCGGTCTTTCGCCAGGGCGCACACCACCATAAATTCAGGAGTGCAGGTTTCGGCAAAGGCGATTGCAGTATTGGCATCGATCAGTTCAGCCTGAATGATTCCGATTACCCCGGCATACTCAACTTCCACACTGACAATATTGCCATCGATTACTCCGTCCTTGTTGGTCCAAACAAATCCTAGAGATTCTATTTGCTCTACTTTTAGCGCATCGTTCTCGACTGATATACCAATGGTAAAAAGTGTTCCTTCGGCATTCCAATTCCCATTCCAGTGTTCAGACAGATCTTCCTGGGCATAGCTGGTCGCAGCAATAAGTATGTAGCTAAGTAGTATTAGTAATTTCTTCATCGATAATGTGTTCTCTAAGTTTTCTATTAGCTACTCTAGGGATAAGCCGACTCCGAAAAGTGGCCCGTGATATAAAACCAGTATCCAGTAAAGTAATAGGCCGACAATCACAGCGATTATGTCCCAGAGAATCGAAGCCGGCCTGTTTGCCAAATGGGCTTTTCTTCCCAGTGAAATGAATTTTATTAGCGCCCAGATTCCGAAGCTTCCAAACAATAGCATCGAAGCAAGGTCTCCGTTAGACCATAGATGGGCAAACGACCAAAAAGTTATACCTAGAAGCATGGGGTTGCGAAAATTCTTGCGCAGGTGGGACAGGGGCACATTGCCGGCAACCAGCAAGATGAGCGCAGGAATCATAATCATGGAACTGATATATCGTAGTTCGAACAGCGGCTGCCAGATCATAATGAAGGGGGAGAGCGACTTGCCCCAGGCAATCAGAATTAGCCCCACCAGAGTGACAATGGAATAAGCCCCCATATAGCCGGATTTAGAAGGGAACTGGCCCATCGTCTTATCCCGCAGGCCCAGCTCTCTGAGCAGATGGGGAAGAATGAATAGCGCCAGTCCGAAAGACAGAATAATCACTGTAGGTTTCCTGAGTTTGCTGCAAAGCCAAGTGTAGCATCGACTCCAGCGGCAGTAATCTTTGCAACTTTTCCTTGCCATTTAATTAATTAAATGATTAATTAATTAAATCTGATATAGGAAATCACCCATGAACACTCAAATTTCAGCAAAATCCAGCCCCGGCAGACCCGCTGGCCGTAGTGGCGACAAGGTCCGGGCTGATTTGCTACAGGCAGCCCGAAACCACTTTCTGGCGAGGGATTTCAAGGCTGTTTCCCTGCGACAAATTGCTGATGAGGCTGGAGTGAATCCTGCCATGGTGAGCTATTACTTCGGAGACAAGCGCGGTTTGTATCTGGCGATCGTGGAGGAAGTAACCCAAATTCTCGAAGAAAGCTTGCAGGGCATGGGCGATGGAAATCAGATTGCCGTTGAGGACTTCAGTGAGATCTATGCAAAGTTTCTTGCAGACAACCCGTGGTGGCCCAATTTTCTAATCAGGGAAGTGTTGTTCGGAGAAGGGGATGTTCGCGACGCGGTGATGCAAAAGTTCAGCGCGGCGACCGTGCCGGGTCTTATGGCGGCTATAAATAGCGAAATCGTCGATGGAAATTTTCGTGATGATCTCGACCCTTCCATGGCATTGATATCTCTATTGGGAATGACCATATTCCCATTCCTCGCCAAGCCTGTAGTGGAGAAAGTTCTAAATATAGAAATAAATCCAAAGACAGTTGAAAAACTGGCTAAGCATAATACGAAAGTTTTTCTTCACGGCGTCAGCAAAAAAGAACGAGGCAATACATAATATGAAATTCTTTAGTGCAGTCACATCCCTGGTTTCTGTGTTGTTCCTTACTGCATGTGAGGAACAAAGTTTACAGGCCATGGGGCAGCTTGAGTCGGATAGAATTGAGATAGTGGCGGAATATGCCGAACGAATCCTGACTATCAATGTAAGCGAAGGAGAAACCGTTTCTAGCGGTGACCTGATCATGAGTCAGGACTCAAGCCGTTTTGATGTTCGTGTTCAGCAAGCAGTGGCGAACATTTCCCGTATTGAAGCGCTATTAGCAGAGCAATTAAGCGGGCCTCGGCCAGAAACTATCGTTGCTATGAGGGCTAATCTAAAAGAAGCGCAAATCGAACAGCAATACAGAACTATAAACCTGCAAAGAACCTCTGATTTGCGTGAGCAAAATCTCACTTCCATCGAGAGTCTGGACGATGCAGAAAAAATGCTGGCATCGGCTAATGTGCGGGTTGAGTTTGTTCAGGCGCAGTTGGCAGAGTTGGAAGCCGGCACACGTCAGGAACAGATAGATCAGACCAATGCCTCCATAGCGCAGGCAAGAGCGCAGTTGGCAAGCCTGGTACTTGATGTATCACGCCATCAGATCGTCGCCCCTACTGGTGGAGTAGTGGATTCATTGCCGTTTGAGAACGGAGAGAGGCCCCGCGCTGGAGACACAGTTGCGATTTTGTTAGCAGGAGAACAGCCCTATGCCAGAGTCTATATCCCGGAGGTGAAAAGAGTAGAGATAACCCCGGGTACTAAATTGCCCGTTACTATTGATGGATTAGCCGGTGCTGTGAGCGGCACGGTCAGGAGAATTTCCTCAGAGCCAAGTTTCACACCCTACTTTGCATTGACTGAGCGTGATCGTAGTCGCCTCTCCTATGTGGCGGAAATAGAACTACCGACCTTACCCCGACGCCTTCCTGATGGAGTCCCGGTACAAATTGACTTCGGAATTCGCAATGAATAATGATGCCATAGCAATCATCGCCAATGGCCTAACCAGAAAGTTCGGATCATTGCTTGCGGTAAACAATGTCGACCTGGAGATACCGGTCGGCAGTATCTATGGTTTCCTTGGTCCGAACGGTTCTGGCAAATCAACCACCATACGTATGTTATGCGGTTTGCTAACACCCAGCGCAGGATCGGCTCAGGTAATGGGGCTGGATGTGCGCAATGACTCCGAGGCATTAAAGCAGCAAATTGGTTACATGACCCAGCGCTTCTCCCTATATGACGACCTTACTGTTAAAGAGAACCTGCAGTTTGTAAGTGAGATCTATGCAGTCCCCCGTAAACAACGAAAGCCAAGAGTTAGTGAGCTGATTAAGGACTTTCATCTTCAGGATCAGATTAAACAGCGAGCGGGAACCCTGAGTGGTGGTCAGAAACAGCGATTGGCTTTGGCGGCGGTAACCTTGCATCGGCCGAAGATTTTATTCCTCGATGAACCTACCAGTGCGGTAGATCCACAGAATCGCAGGGACTTCTGGGAAACGCTCTTCAACTTGGCAGAGCACGGCACAACAATATTGGTTTCGACTCACTACATGGATGAAGCGGCGCGCTGTCATAAGTTGGCCATCCTTGATGAGGGCGTAAAGGTAGCCGATGGAACGCCTCGCCAGCTGGGAGAAGACATACTCTGTCATGTGGTCGAGTTGGTGGATGAAGATCCGAACGCTGTTCGACAGGTTCTGAGCCATCGAGAGGGAATTGAGAGCATTACCCAGTTAGGTGTTCGGTTGCGCATATTAGTTAATAAGTCTGTATCCGAAGCCGTGGAATTAGTGCAGAGCTACCTTGGCCGTGAGCGTGCCAATTTGCATATAGAACAAGTCGTTCCTGATCTTGAAGATGTTTTCGTCGCGGTAACTCAGGAGAGAAGAAAGGCAAGGGAAAAGGAGAACGAAAAGAAGAGCGAAAGGGAAAATGAGCGAAAGGGGTTTGTCGCATGAAATCCCTGAGTAGGATATTCGCTGTAATGCGCAAGGAATTTCTGCAATTGAGCCGAGACAGACTTACTTTCGGCATGATTGTAGGTATTCCGATTATCCAGTTATTAATGTTCGGTTATGCCATTAACACCGACGTGAGAAACCTCTCCGCTGCCTATGTGGACGAAGCAGACACTAGTCTGTCCAGAGAGATGGTGGCGGACCTTGGCGCGTCCCAGGTCATCATTCTCGCGCAGCGAGTGTCCTCTGTTCAGGAATTGAGTGAGCTGCTCGACGCCGGTTCTATATCAATAGGAATAGCAATACCGGAAGATTTCGATCGCAGAGTCATCGAAAGAGACCGTGCTGCGGTGCAGTTAATGGTAGATGGCACCGATCCGATTATTCTCGGAGTGGCTCAGCAACTAACGGCACTTCCTGTTCGCTTCGATATCCAAACAGAACGTCTGAGAAATCAGCCAGCGCAATTGTTCGAAGTTCGAAACTTTTACAATCCCGAAAGGCGGTCAGCAGTAAATATTGTTCCGGGGCTTGTTGGGGTTATTCTCACCATGACCATGGTGTTGTTCACAGCGGTTGCCATTGTGCGGGAAAGGGAACGAGGTAATCTTGAGTTGCTGATCAATACACCGATAAAAACTCCGGAACTTATGTTAGGAAAAATATTTCCCTATATTCTTATAGGCCTGATTCAACTGGTGATAATCTTCACCTTGGGTCGGATATTTTTTCAGGTGCTAATTCGTGGCAGCGAGTTTCATGTATTAATTGCTGCACTAATATTTATAGCCGCCAATCTTTCTCTGGGCCTGTTGGTTTCCACCTCCGCCAAGACCCAGTTTCAGGCCATGCAAATGACTTTCTTTTTCTTTCTGCCATCCATACTAATTTCGGGCTTCATGTTTCCCTTCGATGGTATGCCTGCAATAGCACAGAACATTGCAGAGGTCCTGCCACTTACTCATTTCAATCGTTTGATTCGTGGCATCGTGCTCAGGGGGGCAGATATTATGACCATGTTTGACGAGATTATTGCCTTGTTAATTTTCATGGTTGTCACTCTAACACTTGCCATCGCTCGTTTTAGTAAAAGATTGGATTAGGTAGTGTCGAGGCAAAAACAAAATGCAAGAACGAAAAAAGGGCCGAAGCCCTTTTTTTATTACCCGAAGTCTACAAGATCAGACTTGGGCGATAGGAGTTCCTTCAGAGAAGTCATGTTTCCGAATTGGCAACTCCCGAACTCTCTGTCCGGTAAGAATGTAGATGGCGTTGCTAACTGCGGCAGCAACCGGCGGTGTAGCCGGCTCTCCAAGACCACCAAGCTTTTCGCCAGACTCAACGAAATGCACTTCGATCTCTGGCGCGGTAGCCATCCTCACCATCTCGTAGTCCGGAAAGTTGTCGGTAGCGACCCGTCCTTTCTCGATGGTAATCTCACCATACATGGCAGCAGTCAGTCCGAAAATGATGCCGCTCTCGACCTGAGCCGCTGCGGCATCCGGGTTCACCGTCCAGCCACAATCGATAGCACAGGTTACCTTGTGCACAATAGGCTTATTGTCTGCACCCATTGATACTTCGGCGATCTCTGCAGCGAAACTGCCAAAGCTCTCTGCCACCGAGATGCCCAGCGCATGACCTTCCGGCAGATTCTCACCGTAGCCGGCGGCTTGCGCTGCCACTTCCAGTACCTTGCGGTGGCGTGGATGTTGCTGAAGCATGTCCATGCGGAATTGATAGGGGTTCTTTCCGGCACGGTGTGCCACTTCATCCATGAAAGACTCTGTGAAGAAAGTCTGCTGTGAGTGATCCACACTTCGCCATGCTGCAATAGGCACGTGAGTGTCTCCATCCACTGTGCGGATAGACTGATTTTCGATTGCATAGGGAATGTGTGCCGCACCCGGAGTCTGAACAGGTCCGGTATAGCGGTTATGCCAAGCCAGCACATTGCCGTCGGCATCGAAGGCTGCTTTGAAATTACTGCCGACAGCCGGTCGATAATAATCCTGCTGCATATCATCTTCACGACTCAGCACCGTTTTAACCGGTACATCAAATTCTTGCGCGATAAGAGTCGCGTGATCGATAACATTCCAGTTGAAAGGCAGGCGTCTGCCAAAACCGCCACCCAAGTAGCTGAAGTGATAAGTCACGTCTTCTTCCTTGAGACCGGCAATAGATGCAACTCGGCCTCTCATGCTCAGAGGGTCCTGTGTACTGGTCCAGAGATCAGCCTTGTCACCCTGAATATGAACCGTGCAATTCATTGGTTCCATAGGAGCGTGTGCAAGATAGGGCACGCGATAGTTGCCCTCGATGATATCTGCTGCAGCTTCCAGCGCTGCATCTGTATCACCTTGTTCAACATCCTTGCTGCCATTGTTTTCTGCCAGAGAAACATCGAAGCCTTTAAAGATATCGGCAGTGGACACATGGTCGTTTTCCGATGTCTCAAATTCGGCTTTAACCAGCTTCAATGCTTCTTTGGCCCGCCAGTAGCTATCAGCTACTACGGCTACGGAATCTTCCAACTCGATAATTTTTCGAACACCGCGCCTTGACCGAGCCTCGGTGGCATCAACGGAAACTAGTTTGGTACCGAATACTGGGGCAAGGCGAATCGCGGCATACAGCATATCGTCGGTGTGATAATCCAGGCCGTATTGGGCACTGCCATCAACCTTGAAGGGGATATCGTTGCGCGACATGGGCTTGCCCATGAGCGTGAACTGATCTGGGGTCTTGAGCAGGGGATTTTCTGGTGGCTCGAGCAGCGCAGCGTCATTGGCCAAATCGCCATAAGTGAAAGAGCGACCGCTTGCATTGTGATGTATATGGCTTAGTGCTGTTGTACATTCCGATGCGGGGACACCCCAGTGCTGTGCAGCACATTGGATAAGCATTTCTCTTGCTGCGGCACCGGATGTTCTCATGGCAGTCTCGCCGGTAAATCTCACCGAGGCACTACCACCGGTGGTTTGCAGATTACCAATCTGCGCAATCTTGGTTGCTGAAACACTAACCAGCCCCATCAGGAAATCAGGGACGCCAAATTCTCCGGCGAAACCCGTTACAAGGTCTCCATTGGCAAATAAATCGATAGCCGGCGCCTGTTCAATATTAACCAGCTCCCAATCCGCATCAAGTTCATCAGCGGCCATCATTGAAAGTGATGTATGAATACCCTGTCCCATTTCAGTATGAGGGACGTACACAGTGATTTCATTGTTCGGATCGATTCTAAGGAAAGAAGTAACGTATCTCTCATCTCCCTCTACCAGTTCCTCATTAGCAAGGCGGTGCTTGCTAGGTCGGGTAGCAGAATAGGCTATCAACACACCACCGCCGACTACGGCAGAACTTAAAAGAAATTTTCTCCTATTCATTTTCATAGTAGCTCTCCTTATGCTGTTGCCAGTGAACGAATTGCTCTTCGTACTCTGGTGTAAGAGCCACAGCGGCAGACATTGGTAATGCGGGCATCAATCTCGGCGTCGCTGGGATTAGGGGTACTGGCAAGCAGTGAGGAAACAGCCATGATCATGCCTGACTGACAATAACCACACTGAGGGACCTGATGATCGATCCAGGCTTGCTGTACCGCAGATAAGTCAGGAGCAGAAGGATTGGCGCCAGCGGCGACACTGGCAAGGCCTTCGATGGTGGTGATTTCCTGACCTTCGATAGCGCTCACCGGAGTGACACAGCTACGGATAGCGGAACCGTTAACATGGACCGTGCAAGCACCACAGGATGCGATACCGCAGCCAAATTTTGTGCCGCTCATTCCCAGCTCGTCCCTAATTGCCCAAAGCAGAGGCATATCCGGCTCTATGTCCAGAGTATGCTCTACGCCGTTAACTTTAAATGTTGCCATTACCAATCCCCTTTATGTTTTGTCCGCGCCTGCTACCTATTTATCCATTTACCTAATGGCCTGGGCGCATGATCTTTCCTATGCCTGTCCGTGCGTGGAACCGTAAGCTTAAAGCACCTATTTTCTCAGTATAGCAGTGCCAATGGCTCATAAACACGCCTGTTTGAAGTGGTATAGTCGTGTTTTGGATGTACTCCATGGATTATGCCTGAAATACCCTCAAGGTAGGGGTATTACCCCATTAAGTGGCTGATTGGGCACAGGTGGTTGATAGGAAAATTGCTTGTAAGGCAATTTCCCCGTAGTGGAAAGAAGGGGCAGATTAGAGATGGGCTTAAAAAAACAACAAGGCAAAACTGTGCAGTTTGATTACACTGCATTGGATTGCGTAATCAGCAATCAGGCTGTTGCTGATGCTTTATTGGCTATAGTGGAAAAAGACGATCGCCAGGCCGTCTTCCTTGCCGCCTCTGCCAGTCTCAGCGCAGCAACCGGGGAGTTCGCCGATATTCAAAATGCGTTGGGTGGGAGATTTGCCGGATTTTTCACCGGGGTCGGTTCTCACACGCCGAGAAAAGATGTGATGAAAGTTTTGGCCGCAGCACGTGAGGCAGAAGCAGACGTACTGGTTTCACTGGGCGGAGGATCGATAATAGATGCCTGTAAGACTGTACAACTGGCAATGGATCAGGATATTCACAGCGAACAGCAATTGCTTGAATATGCGCAGCTTGCGGACGGTACCAGAGGTCCTAAATACGCCGACTACAGCCTGCTTTCAGCAAACTCCGCCGTTCGGCAGATTGCCGTTCCTACCACGCTTTCTGGTGGTGAGTTCAGTAACAATGCAGGGGTGCTCAACAGCGAAACCTCCGCCAAGGAAGGATATCGCGGCATAAACCTCTGCCCAAAATCAATTATTTATGACCCTCAACTAAGCGTACACACGCCAGAATGGTTGTGGTTGTCTACTGCTATCCGCTCTCTGGATCACGCGGTGGAAGGTTATTGCTCCGCTGATTCCCACCCCTTTCTCGACGGTCATTTCCTGCATGCGATGACACTGTTCTCACGATCCCTGCCAGTCACGAAGAAAAAGCCGAATGATCTTGCGGCTCGCAATCTGAGTCAGCAGGCAGTGTGGTTGGCCTGTTGCGGCCTTGGAACCGTTGCCCATGGAGCGAGCCACGGTATTGGCTATATTCTCGGCAGCTTATGCGCTGTACCACATGGCTTTACCTCTTGCGTGATGTTGCCTGCAGTGCTCGAGTGGAATTCACAGACAGAGTCTGAAAATCAACAGGGAATAGCAGCTGCACTTGGGCAGGAAAACGCGACCGCTGCAGAGGCTGTGGCAAGCCTGATAGCGGGTCTCGAGTTACCCCGCAGCCTGCGTGATGTGGGCGTCAGCAGTGATCAACTCGATGAAATTGCCAAGCGGGCTATTCGACACCCGGTAGTGCGGCGAAACCCCAGAGAGTTGCACAGCGCAGACCAGATCATGGAAATACTTGAGATAGCCTGGTAAATACCCTAGTTTGCCATAGATAGCGGGCTTGAAGGGGCAGATGGTGTAATTACGGGACATTTACGGTTGACTAGAAGACGATTAACCGGACAATAGCGTCACCGTTTTGCAATTGAGGCATCTCCTTTATTGGAGTAGAGTGGAGCGAAAGCTGCCGGATTTCTGTTGTTGAACAGTTCGGATATTAGACTTTTTTAAAGGTGGAAAAATTATGAAAAAAATACTAAGCGGATTGATGGTTTTGACCCTTTCTATTCTTGTAGGTTGTGCCGCTGGCGGACCTCCTCCAGGTGTAGGCGTTTGGGGTGTTGAGATGAATACTCCTCTGGGTGCTCTTCCTGCTACTCTGACTCTGAATGAAGATGGTTCAGGCAGCATGTCAGCCGAAGGCCTTGGAGATGCTCCTATCTCTGGTGTTATGTATGATGGAAACAGCGTTGCCTTTGAAGCTGAAGTAGACGCACAGGGCCAGTCTCTGGTTCTTGAATTTACCGGTATGGTTGAAGGCGATTCAATCGAAGGTGAGTTCGGTAGTGACTTCGGTGCGTTCGGAGTTAGCGGCTCACGTCAGTAAGCTGTAGATAGATTTCTTGTTCAGTGATTCTGAACAGGCAAAAAGGGCCGCAATAGCGGCCCTTTTTTTATGCAGAGATTTTTGTTTCCGTCTAACTAAATAACTCCCAGGCGAATCTCTTCGTTTACCAGCTGAAGATTCTGTTGCGCATTAGGGCTGCTAGGGTGGACTTCAATCAAATCTTCGAAAGCCTGCTTCGCCTTGGCAAATTCCTTGCGCTGAATGTAAATCAGTCCAAGGCCGGATAGCGCGCCGAAATGACGTGGCTCCAATTGCAGGGTCTTTTCCACGTCCGCAATAGATTCGTCGAGATTCCCTAATAAGTAGTTAAGAGTGGCACGTTTGTTCCATGCCTCGGCGTAATCGGGATAGTTTTGTATTAGTTGGTTATAGACCAGCATGGCTTCCGGGTAGCGTTGGTAGTTCATTCTTTCCGCAGCAATGGTCATTAATCTCGCGACAGCATAATCGTCATGGTCCATCCATTTCATCCATATGCGTCTTTCGGCACGCTGAATTTCTTCCCTATCAGTAGACTGTTGCAATGTCTGAAAATGAATATCCAGAGCTTCGTCATTTTGATCGGCAAAAATCGGCAATGACAAGAGTGTGCAGATGAGCAGTAGCTTGGATTTGAGACTCATGGGCTGCCTCCCCAGAATAGAACCAGTAATATCAAATCAGTATAGCTGCTTTATGGAAAATTCAACATGTTTACCGAATGCAATAATCGGTTGATAGGTTAGGGGGAATAGCAGAGGAATTACGCTATGCGGGTTGTCAGAACCGCGCAGAATCGGCATGCTGCCAGTCTTCGAGGTAGGCTGCCGGGATAGAGTTTGTGAGTAGCTGCCCGTCATCCAGCGGTTGGTAGATCTGGTCAAAGTTTTTTGCAGTGCCATCGGAACGGCTGTATAAATCTGCAGGAGTTAGATCGGCAGGGTTTTTAAATCCCATTGCGCCGCAGAGTTCCAGAAATGATACTACTGTTGCATGGTGGAAGTTATAAATCCTGTTTGCTTTTTCTACTACATCAATAGCTCTTGCCCTCGACCGATTTTGAGTGGCAATTCCCGTTGGACAATCATTGGTATGACAGGCTTTAGCCTGCACACAGCCTAGCGCTATCATCATCGACCGGGCGGCGTTTACCGTGTCGGCACCCAAGATAATTTTTTCCAGCATGTCGAAGCCGGTGGCGGTATGACCCGAGCTAATTAGCCGAACATGCTGACGAATGCCGGCGCCCTTTAAAACCTGGTTTACGAAATAGGTGGCTTCCAGACAAGGTGTGCCTAGTCGATTAGAGAACTCAACCGGGGCCGCTCCGGTACCCCCTTCAGCACCATCTATGGTTATGAAGTCAGGCAGGATTTTCGTTTCCAGCATGGCTTTTACGATGCTGACGAACTCACTTTTTCTTCCAATGCAAAGCTTGAAGCCTACAGGTTTGCCTCCACTTAGCTCTCGCAGGCGTTTGACGAATTTCAGTAGTCCTAGGGGTGAGTCAAACGCAGGGTGAGTTGCCGGTGAGTATACTGTTTTGCCCAGGTCCACCAGCCGAATGTCGGCGATTTCCTGAGTAACCTTCGCTCCCGGCAGCACCCCGCCATGGGAAGGCTTCGCGCCTTGGGAAAGTTTAATTTCAATCATTTTAACTACGTCATCGTTGGCGCGCGCAGCAAATGACTCGTCGCAAAACGAACCGTCGGGATTGCGGCAGCCAAAATAGCCGGTGCCTATCTGCCAAATTATATCGCCGCCATTTTCGAGATGATGTTTGCTGATGCTTCCCTCGCCAGTGTTGTGCGCAAAGTTTCCTAAACCGGCACCCTTGTTAAGAGCAGCAATAGCGGTAGCACTTAACGCACCAAAACTCATCGCCGAAATATTCAGTCTCGATGCGCTATAGGGTTTCTTACAATCTGGCCCGCCAAAGCTTACCCGAATATTTTCTTCGGTCACTTCGGTCGCATTTAAAGAATGAGCGAGGCTGCGGTAACCGTCCTCGAGAATTGCCTGCTCGGTACCAAAGGGCAGCATATCATTAGCGCCTTTGGCGCGGCGGTAGATAAGATTTCTTTTTTCTCTGCTAAAAGGCTTTTCTTCGACATTGTTGGCGATGAAGTACTGCTGAATCTCCGGACGAATATATTCAAGGGCATAGCGAATATTAGCCAGTACCGGATAGTTTCTTCTTAAATTGCTTTTGTCGAAGAATAGTTCGTAAGCGCCAACAGCTGTCCAGGCGAGTAACAATAGAAAGAGAATAAGTTGTAGAGGAGAGTCAAGCAGTGAAAATAAATCTACTGAGCCGCCGGTGCTATTAAGCAACCACATCAGGCTCAGTGGCATAAAGATCAAGGCTATTGACCAATACAATTTAACTACTGGTGTCATTTGCTCACATACCTATCTGATGTGGAGTGCTCTTATGTGCAGTGCTCTGATATGTCGTCTTACCCGATCATGGCAGTGAGCCGGGAAGCGCATATCAGAAAGTCCAAGCGGTGATTTTAGAACTGCATGACCAGAGTCACTGCGGTCTCTGTATCCGTTCTTTCCCGATCGATGGGGACATCTGATTGATGCTTCATTTTCAGTGAGAGACGAAGTGATAGGTTCTCCATGATCTCGGTTTCTATACTGGTTACCGACCTGAAAATATTGGAATCGGAACCCGCTTCAGCTGAAAGCTCCTGACTGAATACTGCAGTGTCGGAAATGGTCCAGCTGTAGTCTCCAGCGAGACGAACTATAGGCTCATCAAAATCGGAGTTGTCCAGACGTGACCAACGAACACCGAGACCGGCATCTAATGACAGATCCATATTCGATATATTCTGCAGTAGGCCCAAACCATAGGAAAAGGTGATATCTGATTGGCTGTCGAATCCGCTGAATCGGTCATTTTCATGGGAGACTCTTGATCGGAAATAGGCATTCTCGGAAAAGCTGTAGTTAGCCAGTGCAACGCCATACAGTCGCTGACCTTTTACTTCAGATTCGCTTGAGGAATAGAGCCCATCTAGTGAGAAGCGGTATTCCCAGTCGTCCTGAATGATATCAATGGCGCCGGCAAAATTGAGTGATTCTTCCTCTGTATTCCCTGATGTGAATAGGCCCCCCAGCTCAATTTCTTTCTCCACGCGATTTTCTTGCGCACTTACAACTGCACCAATTAATGTCGCAAGAACAAAAAGGCCAAGAGAGCTATATAATTTCATTTCCACAATTCCGTGATCATAAGTAAAGACATCTACTTGTTTTCGGCAATATTGAGAGATGAATGAGTAAATATTTGGGTAAATCGGTGGATAAAATTCCGCCAAAGGCGATTTTTAATGTCACTGGGGGTGCCCGATATTGCTGGAGTTGCCGTGATTTTTGGAGTATAAGATTGCAACGAAGGCGTCAGGCTCAAGCTGCTCTGATTGTCCTCTGTAGTTCTTTTCTTAAAGTGGTGAAATTTCACGTCAATATATGAAGACCTTATTCATACTTCGTCACGCAAAATCCAGCTGGGATGACCCGGAGCTAAAAGATTTCGAGCGGCCGCTTGCCGAGCGAGGACTCTCCGATGTGCCAGTAATGGTCCAGCGCTTTAAATCGCGTCAGAGCGTGGATAATGAGAGCAATTGCGATTGCCCGGTTGCCTGTATTGTTTGCAGCCCGGCAGTGAGAACCAAGACCACCGCAAAAATGTTTGCAGAGCAATTGGGCTATCCCATGGAAGAAATCAGTAGTAATCCAGAACTCTATTTCGCGGGCTCGAATATGTTCTTGAAGGCAGCTAGCCTAGTGGACGAGACTAATGATACGGCGATGCTTGTGGGTCACAATCCGGCCATTACCGAGTTTGTTAACGCATTGACCGGTGAGTCTATCGACAATATTCCTACCTGCGGTCTGGTGGAGATACAGCTGCCTATAGATAATTGGTCGGAAATAGAGATGGGCACGGGAACTCTGGTGGATTTTGATTATCCTAAAAAGAAGCATGGCTGACTTTTAAAGTCTGGAGATGCAATGATTAAACTTCTGCCTGGAATAATCGCAAAACCCATCTCATTCATCGCGATGACCATCTTGTTGGTGGCCTGTGGTGAGGCACAAATTTCAGTTGAAGCCGATACCGTTTCTGCAAGCAATTCTACGGCAGCTCAGACAGTTCGATCAGTTCAAGTAGAAAATACGCGCTGGTATACGGTAGCCCAATCATCAGCGGGTGAACAAATCTTTACAAATAATTGCGCCGTTTGTCATGGCGGCAGGGCGCAGGGAATTACTGATGATTGGCGTGAAAAAATGGCCGATGGCAGTTTCCCCCCGCCACCCTTAAACGGTTCTGCGCACGCATGGCACCATCCCCGGTCTGTTCTTCTGCAAGTGATTAATAATGGCGGAGCAGAGTTTGGTGGTAAAATGCCGCCCTTTGAAAACGTTCTCAACGAAGAACAAAAGCTTCAGGCAATTGCTTTTTTCCAGAGCCTGTGGACAGACGAAATTTATGAACAATGGGAAGACATCGATGGTAGTAATTAAAAAGGCAGCGATAGTATCTTCATTGCTGCTTACTATAGGTTGTCAGGCGCAGCTCGCGGTGCCGGAAGACTGGCAGTCGCCTCTCTATACAGAGGGGCAATTAGTCGGCAGAATTTGGGATAGCAATGCAGACAGATTTATTAGCGAACAGCAATTGATAAATCGCATTAATAATTCCCGCTATCTTTTGTTGGGAGAGAAACATGATAATCCTGACCATCACACACTGCAAAAATCCATGTTGGATTATTTTCTACAACAGCAACGGGTAGCAAACGTTGCATTCGAGATGATGGAATCTGACAAGCAGCAGTTGCTGGATAATATTGCAGGCGCAGGGCTGTCCGATCTGGGTCAGATAAAGGCTTACCTTCAGTGGGATGAGGAGGGCTGGGACTGGCCTTTCTATGGCCCCCTGATAGAGTCGTCCTATAACGCGGGTGTCAAAATGAGTGCCGGCAATATTACTTCCGAGAAAATGAGTCAGGTTTATAGCAGCGGGCTACCGGACGGTGCAGATGGTGTGCTTAACGACGCTGCTATGGAGAAACTAAACCAGGATATTGATGAGAGTCATTGTGGTTTATTGCCGGAATCGCAGTTTCCTGCCATGGTGAGAGTTCAGCAGTCCAGGGATCATTCCATGGCTAGTAGTCTTGGTGATAGTTCCGTAAATAGTTTGAACGTATTGATTGCCGGTAATTTTCATATCAGGCAGGATTTAGGTGTGCCAAATTATTTGCTAGCAGCAGAACCTTCATTGAGTCGGGAGCAGATAGTGGCTTTATCCTTTCAGGAGGTGGCTGAGACCGAGCTGTCACCCAATGAATACCTTCAGCAGTTTACGGACGTGAAGGCATTCGACTATATTTGGTTTACACCTGCCATCAGTAATGAGGATTATTGCGCTTCGCTTCGCGGCGATGCCTGATTCCCAGACTTGGGACCGAACTTCTAAACAAACGGACTTTACTAATTATTTTATGAATCTTTCTCGTCTAGTAAGCTTTCTGTTAGTCATCTATTCAGCTATAGCAGACCTGGCCTATGCAGCCGAAGAAGATGAATTCAGGCCGGCCTATGACGAAGCCGGTGAATTTAATTTCGTGCGAGTGCAATTCAATACCTACTTTGGTGGTGGATTCGGTTATGGACCATGGTCTATCGATTTTCCTGATGCTGACGTAAATTTCCTGCGGGGTGTTTCCCGGCTTACCAATATTAGGGTGATGAGTGATCCCATTGTTCTGCGCCTCGATGACGAACAAATTTATGATTACCCCTTCCTCTACATGCTGGAAGTAGGGCAGGGTGGCGGCATCTCTCTTAGTCCGGGTGAAATTGAAACTCTTCGCGAGTATCTGTTGCGGGGAGGTTTTCTGTTAATTGACGATTTCTGGGGTCAGCGGCAATGGGATAATTTTTACGCTGCATTCAGCCAGGTTTTTCCTGATCGTGAAATCGTCGAGTTAAAACCCGATCACGAAATATTTCATGTCTATTACGATATAGACGGCCCGACAATGATTCCCGCCCTGTATCGAACTGACGAATACGGTGAGCAGGGCATAGACTTTGCCACTAATCACGCCATACTTGATGATGAGGGTAGGGTTATGGTTTTGATCAATTGGAACTCAGATATGGGAGACGGTTGGGAACATACCTATCACCCGGCCTACCCGACACGCTATGCGAATGCAGCATACCGCCTGGGAATTAATTACCTTATGTATTCAATGACTCACTAAAGAATGTCTTGTTAACGAGAGTTTCGGCATAGATGGTTCCGTTATAGAAAGACCCGTAATAGAAAGACCCTTTATAGATAGTCCCGCCAAAGAAAATTCTTCTAAAGAAAAATCAGGCAATAAAAACCCCGCCCTGTTTAAAAACAGGGCCGGTTGATCTTGTCGAGCAAGGACTATTCAGCATCAACGATTTCAAAAACAACCGTCAGGTTTGTTTGATAATCGATTTCATCGAATGTTGGTGCGATAACAGCAACTGGCGCAGCAAGAGTTGCAACCGCTGATCTGTCCGCTGCCATTTCCGCCGCTGCCATCCTTATGGGTTGGGCACGAGACATCTGACGAATTCCACCGTGAAAGAAATTCACCGCCTTAAGTTCCAGCCCGAGACTATCTTCGTAATACGCTTTTTGTGCCATCACGTCTTCCATAGCGAGCGCCCTGACTCGGTCTTCGAAATCGTCTTCGAGGCTGTGCTCATACTCGGTACTTTCGAATTCGATTTCATCATTCTCATCAGCAGCGGCAGCCAGCAGTTGCAAATGCTCTTCGCTGCTTACGTTGACCTCCAGTCGGGCAGTGACTTCAAAGGAGTTGGGGTTTCGGCCAAATAAGCCAAACTGTGGAGAGCTAGAGAATTTTGAATTATTGATATCGTCTTCTGCAATGCCAGCTGCCAGGAAAGCATTGATGAGTCCCAGTCGCAATTGCTGATTCACCGTCATTGCCTGTTCGAGGCTGCGTTCGTCAGTAGTTACCAATAAACTAACCTTTGCTAAATCCTTATAAGCCGTGAGCTCTCCTTCGCCGTTAATGTTTACCGTTGTTGAGCTGGGAAAGAGAAAACCTCTCAGTTCAATCGGTGTGCCCGACAATTGGGGTTGTGCAAAAGCAGCGCTGGAGGCAAAGCCAAAGAAAGCAGTGGCCAGCATTAGTGAAGATCCAGGTTTGAATCCTTTTAATAAGCTGATTGAAGTAATTGAGGTCAGTATTCTCATTGCTTGTGATCTCATAGAGAGTTCCTTTGATTCTTGACGTGCCGTAAAGCCTGTAAGAATGTCTGCATTCAACCTTATCAGATTTTCCACGGCACCGGTTGCCATTTAGGGCTCAGCAGTTAGCAGCGTTTTTAGCGTGCCACCGATCCAGTTTTTCATCATTCTGGTTTCATATTAGTTAGTCGCTTCGAAAGTAAGAAAAGTTTTAGGCAAGGTTGATTGACTGCCACTCACAGCAATGACAACATACTGACAATGGTCGTAGGAGACGACCGAAGAGGTTAGTTCTTGAAGAGAGGGCTCTAGACATGCATTCACCCAAACGTATGCTTTTTCTCGATTTGGTATTGTCAGTATTCCGTCTCAATGGCTTGTTAGTAGCTGAAGGGGACGCAATGACCGAGGATCTGGGCCTTACCAGCGCCAGGTGGAAAGTAATTGGCGCAATAGCCCTTTCCAACACAGGTTTAACTGTGCCTGGTATAGCACGCGTACTGGGCCAATCCCGACAGGCTGTGCAACGTATTACCGATGTAATGGTAGAAGACGGTCTGTTGTCATATAACCGAAATCCCAAGCACAAGCGCTCTGTGCTGGTCACTCTGACAGAGCAGGGCAAAAATGTTTACAGTGATTTGCGCGAGGTGCAAGATCCTTGGGCAATCGATACTACTGAGGATATCCCTATTGAAGAATTAGACTCCGCGCTTCGACTGGTGCGCCGCCTGATTCAAAAATTTGATAAGTAACATACTGCGCTGGAATCAAGTGATTCCCCATAGAAGATAGGCACTGATATAAACTTCAGATAAACCTTAAGATAGACCTTACAGGTAGACCCTAAAAAGTTATGACAGAGTTCTCCAATAGACTTCCGCGAGATCTATATCGAGCCAGCCAGGTTCGTCAGCTGGATCAGCTCGCCATCGAAGAGTGTGGCATACCCGGAATTAAGCTTATGCAAACCGCGGGTGCAACATGTTTTGATACCTCACTGGAGACATGGCCGCAGACTCGACAGTTATTGGTGTTTTGTGGTGCTGGTAATAATGCCGGTGACGGATACATCATTGCCGGTCTGGCGAAGGACCGGGGGCTTGTAGTTCAGATCGTTCAATTGGCCTTCGGCGATAAACTTAGTGGTGATGCTCGACTCGCCTGGCAGTGGGCGCAGGAAAGAGAGATAGAGATGCTGTCCCTGCAAGACTTTCTTAAAACCCGGGATTCTTTCCATACAAATACAATTATCGTAGATGCCTTGTTGGGGACTGGTCTCGACAGGAATGTATCCGGAGATTATGAAACTGCCATAAAGTTTATTAATTCCAGCCCTGCTCCGGTACTTGCTGTTGATATTCCCTCCGGCCTCAGCGCGGACACAGGCCAGCCCTTGGGTGCGACTGTTGTCGCAGATCGCACGGTAACTTTTATCGGTCTCAAGCAAGGTGTTCTAACCAACCAGGGACGCGATTACATTGGCGAGCTTGTTTATAACGATCTCGATGTGCCAGCACAGGTTTTTAGCAGCGACTCTTCGCCGCAGCCCTCCGCACGGCGTATCGATATTAATTATGCTCTCAACTATCTCAAGCCAAGAGCAAGTTCATCCCATAAGGGCGACCATGGTCACATAGTTTTACTGGGAGGAGACTATAGCTACGGAGGAGCCATTTTAATGGCGGCAGAAGCCGCTCTTAGAAGCGGTGCCGGGCTAGTTAGTGTTATTACCCGTTCCGTGCATAGGCCAGCAATAATTTCTCATCGGCCGGAGATCATGGTTAGCGGAACCGAGGATGCAGGCTTTAGTCGGGAGTCTGTGAATAGTCTTCTAAAAAAAGCCAGCGCTCTGGTTGTTGGACCTGGAATGGGACGCGGTAAGTGGTCACAGAGTCTTTTCCAGTCAGCTTTGTCAATTCAGATGGCTCGTGACATTCCTCTAGTGATCGATGCCGACGGATTGCATCTACTGGCAGACAAAGGCGGCTCAGCCAGCAAGCTCAAAAGAGATAACTGGATACTTACTCCGCACCCGGGCGAAGCTTCCGTTTTGTTGGGTATTAGCAAAGAAGAAATTCAGCAGGATCGATTTGAAAGCGTATCCCGGCTTCAGCAAAAATGGGGTGGGGCATGTTTGCTTAAAGGAAGTGGCAGTCTGGTTTGCACCGAGGAAAATGAACAGCAGAAAATATTTCTGTGTAGTGAAGGAAATTCCGGTATGGCCAGCGGCGGCATGGGTGATGTTTTAAGTGGTGTGATCGCCGGCTTATTGGCAAGTGATTTATCGTTGCAGGAGAGTCTGCTCAGTGCCGTGTGTATACATGGAGAAGCAGCAGACCTTGCAGCAGAAGAGTCCGGGCCAAAAGGTATGGCTGCCAGCGACCTTTTTAAATATATTCGACAATTGATAAATCCTTCGTTATAAATCTTTTCACCAAAGTCTTTTGTGTTTTTCTTTTCTTTCTATATAGAAAGAACATCTAGACTAATAGAAAGAACATTTAGAAATATTAATCATTCCTGTTCCGAATAAAAAATGCCCACTAATCAAATCAATCTAGCCGACGAACAAGCCACTCTGGAATTTGGCGCTCGTCTGGCACGCGCTAGCTTTCTATATCGGGACAAGCTATACCCGGATAAGGAAAATCCAGCTGCTGAAGCTGGGCAGGGAGTTCCCACCCTTGGTGGAATAATCTATCTTCATGGTGATCTTGGCGCAGGAAAGACAACACTGACCCGAGGTTTGATGAGAGGCTATGGTTATGAGGGGGCGGTGAAGAGCCCGACCTATACATTAGTTGAACCTTATGAGTTCGGCCAATGCAATATTTATCATTTTGATTTGTACCGGCTCGCTGACCCTGAGGAAGTTGAATATTTGGGAATTGATGATTATTTTTCCCCGTCAAACCTGTGCCTGATCGAGTGGGCCGAGCAGGGAAAGGGCCTGCTACCCCCGGCAGATCTCGACATCGAGATCTCCATAGACGGAACGGCTCGCCTTCTGTCTTGTCAAAGTCTCTCAGAAAAAGGCGAAAGAATAGCTCAAAGATTGTGGGTCTGAGGCCGAAATCTATAGACAGCGGGAGTTTTGTCGTTAAAAAACAGAATCTTGTGAGAATTTGCCGATATTTATGACCGGATTCGAAGCTTATAATCATTCTCCGGTCTGTGCTTGTTTGCGTATACAAGCAGTTGCGGGAATACGCTTGGTAGCAATAGTTTGTTAACAATAAATAAGCGAGAGTAGAGAACAACGAATAAATATGAACAGTTATAGCATTTCCATATCTGCCAGCAAGAGTATCTGTCTTGTTATAGCGCTGTTACTTCCGGGCCTGTCTTTCGCCGCGGAAGTACAGGAGCTTAGGCTGTGGCGTGCTCCGGATCATACCCGCCTGGTATTCGATCTAAGCGGTAACGTGGATTATGAACTGTTCACCCTCACCAACCCACACCGGGTGGTAGTGGATATTGAAAACGCCAGCCTGAATCCCAATTTCAGCAATCCGGATTTCAATGACAGCCCCATCGACGGGGTGCGCAGTGCTGTTCGCGAGGGTAATACCTTGAGAGTGGTAATCGACCTTTCGGTCGGTGTAGATCCCTCCAGCTTCACCTTAGCGCCCAATAGTGAGTTAGGAGACCGGCTGGTGGTTGACCTCTACGATATCGAGTCCACTGCAAACAGAACTTCAAATACAGTAGTGACTGCCCCCGTTTCTCCCAGCCAGGAGAAAAGAGACATCGTTGTAGCGATTTCCGCAGGTCACGGCGGTGAAGATCCCGGGGGCATCGGATTTGATGGTAGGTTAAAAGAGAAAAACATCACCCTGCCAATGTCCAGGGCACTGTTTGATGTACTGGATGCCATGCCCGGCTACAAGCCGGTAATGATTCGTGATGGTGATTATTATGTCGAGCTGCAACAGAGATCGCAGATAGCGCGTGATTATCGGGCCGATCTTTTTGTGGCCCTGCATACGGACTGGTATCGCTCCAGCAATGCCAGGGGCTTAACTATTTATGCTTTGTCCGGTGATCGGGCAGATAGGGAAAATGCGAGGCGGGTAGCACAAAAAGAGAATAGCGCTGACTTGCTCGGGGGCGTTGGTGGAGATATTCATCTGGAATCCTGGGATGACGATGTAGCACTGACCCTGCTGTCCTTGCAGATGGCATGGAGTATGGAGCAAAGCCTGATAGCCGGCACCCGAATTCTGGAATCGCTGGATGGCGTGACGCGTCTGCGCAGAGACAAGGTCCAGCAAGCTTCTCTGGAAGTTTTGAAGAGTCCGGACATTCCTTCCATCCTAATTGAAACTGGCTATCTAACTAACCCGGAAGAAGCTCGGCGCCTTAATACTTCATCTTTCCAGCGACGCATGACCCAGGCCATAGCCCAGGGAGTTGTGAATTATTTCTATGATGCGCCACCGGAAGGCACGTTGATCGCCTGGCAGAAAGACAATGGAATCGTGCCTGGCTCATATACCGTTAAACGTGGCGATAGTCTCTCCGTTATCGCCCAGCGTTTCGGTGTTTCTCTTGCGGAGTTGAAGTCCGCCAATAATCTGAATTCCAATACCATCCATGTCGGTCAGGAGCTTACTATCGGTGGTATCTCTCTCGAGCCTGCCGAACATACCATCGCCCGGGGTGAAACCTTGTCTGAAATAGCCGCTCAATACAGGGTCAGCCTTTCTAATCTCAGGCAAGTAAATAATATTTCCGGCGATCGCATCATGATCGGACAGATTCTTAAAATTCCTTCATCCTGACTCGAGAATTTCATTCTCCCACCGCCTCGTAATCACTTCTTCGGTAATAGCTTTAGCGGCGGTGACTATGCCCTTGTTAGTGCTACAATGCCCCTTTAGTTTCACACTACAGTTTGCCACTACAAACACCGGTTAATCACAGATCACTTTCCACGCTATGAGCCGAATTAATTTACTCAGTCAAAGACTCGCAAATCAGATTGCTGCAGGAGAGGTGGTGGAGAGACCTGCCTCGGTGGTTAAAGAGCTACTGGAAAATAGCCTGGATGCCGGTGCGGACAAATTAGAGATCGATGTTGAACAGGGTGGCGTAAAGCTTCTCAAGATAAAGGACAACGGAGTTGGCATTGAGAAAGATGATCTGGCTCTGGCCCTGAGTCGTCACGCTACCAGCAAGATTACTGATCTGGAAGATCTAGAAAATATTGAGAGCCTGGGTTTCAGGGGCGAAGCGCTGGCCAGTATCAGCTCGGTTTCAAGATTGGCAATGACATCTCGTTCCGACGAAGACGGCGATGGTAATGGCTGGAAAGTAGCTGTTGAAGGCCAGGAGTTGGAAGCGAACTTGCTTCCCGCAGCACATCCTCGCGGTACCACGGTAGAAGTTCGCGACCTGTTTTTTAATACACCGGCAAGAAAGAAGTTCCTCAAAACGGAAAAGACAGAATTTAGCCGTATCGATGAAGTGGTAAAGCGCATAGCCCTGAGCCGTTTCGATGTGATGTTCAATCTGAATCACAATCAGAGAGCCATTCACAGCCTGCTTCCCGCAAAAACCGATCAGGAAAAGCAGCGTCGGGTTGGTCTGGTTTGTGGTCCGGCTTTTGTTGAAAATTCGGTGTACGTCGAGATGGAAGGTCCCGGGCTGCGACTCTGGGGTTGGGTAAGTCTGCCGACTTTCTCCCGTTCTCAGGCTGATCTTCAATACTTTTATGTGAATGGCAGAATCATCCGCGACAAGTTAGTGACCCACGCAGTCAAGCAGGCTTATCGGGATGTGCTGTTTCATGGACGCCATCCGGCCTATGTGCTTTATCTGGAACTGGCACCTTCAGCTGTTGATGTAAACGTCCATCCAACTAAACATGAGGTTCGTTTTAGAGATTCCCGTTTGGTCCACGATTTTCTGTTTAGCTCGCTTCATAAAGCTCTGGCGGCGGTTAAACCGGCTGACCCGATGGCTGGGACTGTGCTGGGTACTGAACTAGGTACAACAGACCAAGGTGTAATTGCGGAATTTCCTTCGTCAGCTTACTCAACACAATCAGGCTCTGGTTATATGAATCATCAAGGTGGCCTGCCTCTTGCAGAGAGTGTTGGGAACTTAGCAGGCTCGTCTTACTACAGTTCGAGCCCGGGATTTAACCCGAATAAAACCCTCAGCCCTGAAGCAGTCCAGCAGCAAATAGAAACTTATGCCCGTCTGCAAGCAGACGATGCAGAAATCCCACCGCTGGGATACGCCATTTCTCAGCTCCATGGCATCTACGTACTGGCCCAGAATAAGGAAGGTCTGGTGGTAGTGGATATGCATGCGGCTCACGAAAGAATTACTTACGAGAGAATGAAGACTGCTAGCAAGAACGAAAAGTTAAAAATGCAACCATTGCTGGTTCCTTTGTCAATAGCCGTTAGTCAATCAGAAGCAGAATGCGCAGAGAATCAAAAACAAATTCTATTGGGTCTAGGTATAGAGCTGGATCGTGTTGCAGATGAGTCGATTATTGTCCGCCAGATTCCTTCTATTCTCCGAGATGCGAACATCGAGCAATTAGTAAGGGATGTGCTTTCCGATATTCTCGAGTTTGGCAGCAGCGATCGTATTCAGGCTCATCAGGATGAACTACTGTCTACCATGGCATGTCACGGTTCAGTCAGGGCAAACAGACAACTAACAATTCCTGAAATGAATGGCCTGCTCAGGGACATGGAAGCCACCGAGCGAAGCGGACAGTGTAACCACGGGAGACCTACATGGACTTTCCAATCCCTCGATGAATTGGACAAATTATTTCTTCGCGGGCAGTAACCCCGGTCCACTGCCCTCCTTTCCGTTTAAGAAATAAGAGACTGACGAGTGAATTCTAGCGACACATCTTTCAAGGCAAATGTTTTTTGCCTGATGGGACCTACAGCTTCCGGAAAAACCGGAATGGCCATGGAGCTGGTGCAACGGTCTCCCTGCCAGATTATTTCTGTAGATTCAGCCCAGGTCTATAAAGGCCTGGATATTGGTTCCGGCAAGCCAACACAAGCTGAGCTGAATCTCGCTCCCCACAGACTCATCGATATAGTCGATCCCAGCTATGCCTACTCCGCATCGGAGTTTCGTCGCGATGCCATTCGGGAAATAGAAGACGTGTTGGCGGCGGGTGACACACCTCTGCTGGTGGGTGGAACCATGCTCTATTTCAAGGTATTGAGAGATGGGTTGGCTAAGATGCCCAATGCTAACCCGGATATCCGGCAGAAAATCCTCGATACTGCGGAACAGCAAGGCTGGGAAGAGGTACACCGGCAACTTGAACAGGTTGACCCGGAGTCAGCGGCAAGAATTCACCCTAATGATCCGCAAAGATTACAGCGAGCTTTGGAAGTTTATGAAGTCTCCGGCAAGACTATGACCGAGCTGCACCGTGAAAAGAATGGTGATTCCTCTCTGGAACTACCCTTCAAGCTGCATTTTTTCGGCATCCAGCCTGAGGACAGGGCGGCCCTGCATAAGCAGATCGAGAGCAGGTTCAGGCAGATGCTGGCGGACGGAGTGCTCGCCGAAGTGCAGGCCCTGTATGCTCGGGCCGACCTGAATTCACAGCTTCCTTCAATTAAATCAGTAGGATACAGGCAGATCTGGCAGCACTTGTCCGGTGAAATAAGCTATGAGGAAATGGTGGAAAAGAGTATTATTGCCACCAGACAACTCGCTAAACGGCAATTGACCTGGCTGCGAAGTTGGGATGAGTTGATTCCACTCGCCGATCCCTCTGCTAAATCTATAGACAAAGCCTTGAAATATATGGCTTCTACCACCATATAGAAATTTACGGAGCAATTAGCTCTGCCGGAAGCACACAAACAGAGTCACGTTAATTATGACTCTGGAAGTACGGTTTCTGGACGTTCGGGCTTTGAATTTATTGCCCTGAACAAATTGAAAGCTAGCCTATCTGGCGGTCCTGTTGGCTTCTTTCTTTTTAGATCAACGGACTATGCATTGTAGACTGTAAGGAGAAAAACGATGTCAAAAGGACATACGCTACAAGACCCTTTTCTGAACGTGCTCAGAAAGGAAAGAATTCCGGTATCAATCTATCTGGTAAGCGGTATTAAACTGCAGGGACAGATTGAGTCATTTGATCAATTCGTTATTCTTCTAAAGAATGCCGTAAGCCAAATGGTTTATAAACACGCAATTTCTACAGTTGTTCCAGCTCGCATGGTGAAGGTACCTATGTCGGGTCAGGGTGATGGTGTCGAAGATGACAGCGGTGAGCCTGGGAACATTGCCTAGCATAAGAGGTTACTGATTGTTTTTTGACAGGCCGGCTTCGGGTGAAGTTTCTATTCTTGTCCATATCTCCATCGATTCGGAGAGCGAACGGGAGGACCCCACTGAATTTGAAGAACTGGCTATCTCCGCAGGTGCGATGCCAGTTGATTACATCACTGGTACTCGCAAGCAACCGTCCTCTAACTATTTCGTAGGCAGCGGCAAGCTTGAAGAGATTCAGGCTGCCGTGCACGTCCATAGCGCAGAGCTGGTTTTATTCAATCACTCTCTGTCACCGAGCCAGGAAAGAAATCTCGAGCGCGAGTTGGAATGTCGAGTACTTGACCGTACTGGTTTGATTCTGGACATTTTTGCCCAGCGTGCTCGTAGTCATGAGGGCAAGCTACAGGTAGAACTTGCGCAACTGCAGCACTTGAGCACGCGACTAAAACGCGGCTGGACCCACCTTGACAGGCAGAAAGGTGGTATCGGTATGCGTGGTGCAGGTGAGAAGCAGCTCGAGCTTGATCAGCGAATGATCGGCCAGCGCATCAAGGCGATTAACAAGAGCCTTGATAAGGTAAGAGGTCAGCGCAACCAGGGGAGGCGATCCAGAAAACGAGCGGAGGTCGCTACGGTGTCACTGGTTGGTTATACCAATGCCGGTAAGTCTTCCTTGTTTAATCAGCTTACCCGGGCGGAAACTTATGCGGCGGATCAGTTGTTTGCCACGCTGGATTCAACTTTGCGCCGTATTAATATCCCGAACTTCGGCCCGGCTATTGTTGCCGACACCGTCGGATTTATCAGTCATCTTCCCCACCAGCTGGTAGAAGCTTTTCGAGCCACGCTGGAGGAGACTGTGGAGGCAAATTTGCTGCTTCATGTCGTAGATGCTGCCCACGAACATCATCTGGATTTTATCGACGACGTGGACGATGTGTTGGCCGAGATTGGTGCCAGTACCGTTCCGCAGTTGATGGTAATGAACAAGATTGATTTGATGCCGGGCTATGAACCCCGTATTCAGCGCGATGGTAAGGGCAAACCGAACCGGGTCTGGGTATCTGCCAAAACAGGTGCCGGACTGGATTTTCTACAGCAGGCCGTGGGCGAATTGCTGGCGGGAACTGTCGCAGAAGAGATGGTGAAAATTGCGCCTGCCAGCGCACGTATTCGAAGCCAGCTCTATGAGAGAGGGCTTATCGAGAATGAACAGGTCGATGAAGACGGGAATTATCTGTTGTTGTTGCGCATGCCGCGACAGGACCTGGAACGACTGTTAATTGAGGATGGTGTCGAGCTGCAGGACAGGGAATTAGCTGCTCCAGCGGCTGTTCAGGCTGTACCGGAGCCCGTTGAAATGCCGGTAAATAATTTTGTGGAAAAGGTCGAGGACTCGGAGTTGGATAGCAAGTCCAGAGAGAACGTGCTCTAGGCTACTAAAAGACTGTGTAATTTAGTAATTATTAGCTAAACTCGATCTTATGTGTCTTTAAAAAAGCTATGGAGAAACCAATGGCTTGGAATGAACCTGGAAATAACGGAAATGGCAACGATCAGGACCCTTGGGGTGGTGGTCGACGTGGTGGAAACCAGGGACCACCTGATATTGATGAAGTCATTAAAAACCTGACAAAGAAATTCAATAGCCTTTTGGGCGGCTCCGGAGGTCGGGGCGCTCACGGTGGCGGCTCGTCCAAGGGCAGCGGAGGCTTCCCAATCGGATTGATTGCCGGGCTTGTTGCTGTGGTGGCAATGCTATGGGGCTTCACCGGATTCTATATCGTGGATGAAGCCGAACGCGGCGTGGTATTGCGTTTCGGGCGTGTGCTCGATGCAACTCCCCAGCCGGGACTGCACTGGAATCCGCCAATCATCGATGAAGTAAGTCTGGTTAACGTTTCCGAGTTGAATGCCAAGACGTATGAAAACCGCGCCATGCTTACTACCGATGAGAACATCATCGATATTACGGTAACGGTGCAGTATCGAATTCAGGACCCGGTGAAATACATCATCGCGGTTCAGGACCCGGAGCACAGCCTAGATAATGCGGCGGAATCCGCAATCCGCCACGTTGTCGGCGGCAACGGTATGGAGCAGATTCTTACCACTGGCCGAGACCAGGTTGCCGATGATGTTCAGCAACGCTTGCAGAATTATATGAACGTTTATGATACTGGCATTCAGGTGAGTCAGGTTAACGTTGTGGATGCTCAGCCGCCCGATGATGTAAGGCTGGCGTTCGATGATGTGATCAGAGCCAGAGAAGACGAGCAACGGGCACAGAACCAGGCGCAGCAATATGCTAACCAGATTATTCCCGAGGCGCGCGGTGAAGCGCAACGCCAGATTGAGCAGGCCAATGCATATAAGGAAGAAGTGATCGCCAAGGCAACGGGTGATGCATCCCGCTTCGATCAACTTCTAGTGGAATATCTAAAGGCTCCGCAGGTGACTCGACAGCGACTTTATATCGACTCACTTGAAGATGTAATGACGGCAAGCAGCAAGATCATGATTGATGTGGAAGGAGGTAATAATATGCTTTACGTACCTCTGGACAAGATTATGGAGCAGAGTGGCAGTGCCATTGGTCGTGGTGGACAAGCAACCACCGCCGAATTGAGAGATCTGGCTGACCAGATAGCTCCCTATTTACCGGCACCGTCTGCTGGTGGAACTTTAGATCGTTCACGTTTAAATACTTCTGGAAGAGGAACCCGCTAATGAGAAATTTCGTTGCATTAGGCTTGATCTTTTTAGTTGTATTGGTGGCAGGTAATTCCTTGTTTGTTGTTAAGGAGACCGAGCGAGCAGTCATGTTGCAATTCGGTGAATTGGTAAATAACGATATCGAGCCGGGTTTGCATGTGATGATTCCCTGGGTGAATACTGTTCGTAAATTCGATGCGCGAATTCTTACCGAGGATTCTCCACGCCGGCGTTATCTGACTCTTGAACAGAAGGCGCTGGAGGTCGATTCCTATGCCAAGTGGCGCATTATCGATGTGGGCCAATTCTATATATCTACAAGGGGTGATGTTTCCACAGCCGGTCGTCTGTTAGCCGAACGTATAAACGATGGATTGCGTGATCAGATTGGTGCGCGAAATCTGCAGGAAGTTGTTGCCGGTGAGCGTGATCAGTTGATGCTTGCCCTGACTACTGACCTGAATGAATCTACCGCGGTAGATTTGGGCATTGAGATTATCGATGTTCGGGTGAAACGTATCGATTTGCCTGACGATGTTCGTTCTTCAGTTTATGACCGAATGAGCACCGAGAGAAATAGAGAGGCTCAGGAGATCAGATCACGTGGTGACGAATTGGCAATAGGCATTCGTGCCGATGCAGATCGGCAGGCAGTGATCTTCGAAGCTGAGGCCTATCGTGATGCCGAGCAGACTCGCGGTGAAGGTGATGCTCAGGCAACTGGAATTTATGCAGATGCCTACACCAAGGATCCGGAGTTTTTCGCTTTCGTGAGAAGTCTGAACTCCTATCGTGAAACGTTTAGTTCAAAGAGCGATGTATTGTTATTGGATCCGGATAGCGATTACTTCAAGTATCTGAAAGACGGGATTCCACAATAAGATAAGTTGTAGAAACAGCTTTATCATTCCGGGCCGAGTCCCGATTCAAGAAAATAGATAACGAACCTGTCATCGTTGATGGTCAGGTTCGCTTTTTTCGTCTGCAAGATTGTCATGCAGTGTTGTAGACGACGAGTATAGACAGACTATGTGGCACGATCTGGCAGTGGCTATGTGTGTGATGCTGGTGATCGAAGGGATTATTCCATTCATCGATCCCCGGCGCTGGCGGCGCATGTTACAGATGCTGGACCAGGTTGATGACAGAACAGTTCGGGTTATCGGACTATGTAGTATGTTGGCGGGGGCCATCATGCTGACAATTATTAATTAGTGCCAGATGAATTGAATTTCGGATTTATTTGAAGGCCATACGCACTTAAAGACCAGACCAACCCAGAGAAAAGACTAGATATGAGTTCCGCGAAAAGATGGCTATTGCCCGACGGTGTCGAAGAGATACTTCCACTTGAAGCCAGAAAATTGGAATCACTGCGACGACAGTTGCTCGGCCTATATGACTCGTGGGGTTATCAACTCGTAATCACACCGTTGATCGAATTTCTCGATTCACTATTAGTTGGCTCCTCACACGATCTCGACTTGCACACCTTCAAGATTACCGACCAGATGAGTGGTCGCATGATGGGTATTCGCGCAGACATAACTCCACAGGCGGCCAGAATCGATGCTCACTGTTTGAGCCGCGAAGGGCCTGTGCGCCTGTGCTATGCAGACAATGTTCTGCACACCAAACCCCGCGGTTTGTTAAGTTCCCGTGTGCCGATTCGCGTAGGTGCCGAACTATATGGGCACGCTGGAGTTGAGTGTGATATCGAGCTGATTTGTCTGATGCATGAGACTCTTCGCGCGATAGATATTCCGGACATTCACATCGTACTGGGTCACGTTGGGATTTTTCGCACTCTGGTACAGGAAGCTAAACTCGATCCAGATACCGAGCAGAATTTGTTCCAAGCGCTACAGCGAAAAGCCTACGACGAGATCGACCAGGTGCTGGCTGATTCTGTTAGTGACGAACCCTTGAGAAAGCTATTAAGGAAACTGAGCCGTCTCAGCGGGGATGAAGGTACTTTGCAGGAAGCGACCGATGCGTTCTCTGATGCGCCGGATGCTGTTCGAAAAGAATTGCACGAACTAGTATCCATAGTCGAAGGAGTTAAGAAGCGTGTTCCCGATATTGTGTTGTGCTTCGACCTTTGCGAGTTAAGCGGCTATGCCTACCACACGGGTATAGTGTTCGCTGCCTATACTCCAGTTCATGGAAGGGCAGTCGCCAAGGGAGGTCGTTACAATCACATAGGTGAAGTGTTCGGACGTTCCCGACCGGCTTCAGGGTTTGATAGTGACCTTAAAACCCTGGCCAAGCTAAGTGGACAGGTAGAGCAAGCACCATCAACTATTGTAGCGCCATCCGATGATGACTCCGCCTTGCTTGAGCTTGTGTCAAAGCTTCGTGGCGAAGGTGAGATTGTTATTGCAAATTTGAAATCCGCGGCAATGACCACTTATGAGTTGCGCGAACTAAACTGCGATAGAGAAATTGTGCAAGTTGATGGCGAGTGGCAAGTAAAAGATTTGTAAACCTGATGAATTGATCATCAAGATATTGAGAATGAAATAATGGCTAAATCGGTAGTAGTGTTGGGCACCCAGTGGGGAGACGAAGGTAAGGGCAAGATCGTTGACCTTCTCACTGATCAGGCATCTGTAGCAGTTCGTTTTCAAGGCGGACACAACGCCGGACATACTCTGGTAATAGACGGAGTAAAAACTGTACTCCATCTACTACCGTCAGGGATTCTTCGCGAAGGCGTTGATTGCATAATTGGAAACGGCGTCGTGCTATCTCTTGAAGCCTTGCTTAAAGAGATCGACGAACTTGAAGCGGCAGGCGTACCGGTTCGTGAAAAACTGCGTATAAGTGGCGCATGCCCGCTGATACTGCCAACCCATATCGCTCTTGATCAGGCACGGGAAAGTGCAAAAGGGTCGAACAAGATTGGTACTACCGGCCGGGGAATCGGGCCTGCCTATGAAGACAAGGTGGCTCGACGGGGTATCCGTTTGGCGGAGACGCAGAACCCTGAACAGTTCAGCAACAAGCTTTCGGATCTTATGGAGTACCATAATTTCCTTTTGGAGAATTACTATCAGGCGGAAGTCGTAGACTTCCAGAGTACTTATGAGCAGTGCATGAGCTTGGTGGAACAAGTGAAGCCAATGGTCGCGGATACTATCGACATTCTTCATAGCCACCGTAAGGCTGGCGACAGTATTTTATTCGAAGGCGCGCAAGGTTCCCTGCTGGACATCGATCACGGCACTTATCCTTTTGTAACTTCGTCGAATACTACAGCAGGTGGTACCGCTACCGGTTCAGGTTACGGTCCTCTTTATCTGGACTATGTATTGGGAATAACCAAGGCTTATACAACCCGTGTCGGCTCCGGGCCTTTTCCAACTGAGTTATTCGATGAAGTAGGTCAGCACCTGGCTACCGTTGGTCACGAGAAGGGAGCTACTACCGGCAGAGACAGACGCTGTGGTTGGTTTGACGCGGCGGCAGTTAAGCTGGCGATGAGAATCAATAGTGTAAGCGGAATTTGCCTGACCAAGCTGGATGTATTGGACGGACTGGAAACTATCAAAGTTTGTACTGGTTATAAAGGAGTAGGTGACAATACTTCCGGCAGCCTGATGGATATTGATAGCTACAAAAACCTGGAACCGATTTACGAAGAGCTTCCCGGCTGGAGTGAATCTACAGTGGGTGCAAAAAACGTCGATGACTTGCCGCAGAACGCAAAAGACTACATCAAGTACATTGAACAGTGTGTAGAGGTGCCGGTTGATATTATTTCAACAGGCCCAGATCGCGAAGAAACCATCGTTCTCCGTCATCCTTTTAGTCACTAGATTTATTTCTTAGATAGACGCCTTAACCTTTTAAACTATTTTTCTATAGGCCATAAGCAGGCGGCGCCCAGTGCGCCGCTGGCATCACCAAATTTTGGTGCGGCAAGCTTGGTAAGAACTCTCTCGGTAAAAACAAAACCTTCCAGATAGCCCGGTACCTTTTCATAGAGGGTCGAAATATTGGACAATCCTCCGCCGAGCACAATCATCTCCGGGTCATAAAGATTTATTACAGTTGAAAGGCAGCGTGCTAATTGCTGGCAGTAAACGTCGATAGACTGCCCTGCGACCTTGTCGCCAGAATCAGCAAGTACTGCTATTTTCCTGGCCTCCAGGCTGTTTCCACTACGCTCAAGGTGGCTTTGCTTGAGGCCACGACCCGATAGCACCGTCTCAATACAATTGTCTCTACCGCAGTAACACTTGCGGTCGGCTTCGATCAATCTTCTCACCGAGTCCGGTATTGAATTGTGCCCCCATTCTCCCGCAATGCGATTAGGACCGGTGTGCAATCGCTTGTTATTCACCAAGCCGCCGCCAGTTCCGGTGCCAAGAATTACTCCAAACACCGTAGCTGAGCCTTTAGCTGCGCCGTAGCAAGCTTCCGACAAGGCAAAACAATTGGCATCGTTCTCTACAACAATTTCATAACCGAGTTGAGATTCAATGTCGTTCTTTAATGGTTTACCGTTCAGGCAGATTGAATTACAGTTTTTCATTATTTCAGTAATTGGAGTAAGAGCGCCAGGCGTCCCTATTCCCACTTTGCAATTTTTTCCAGCCGATGTCTGTAACGCCATAACAACATTACAAAGTGCGTTGACTGTTTTCTGGTAATTATCTGCGGGAGTATCTACGCGGATTTTTTCACTAACTGATCCGTCATCGGCCAATAAAATGCCTTCGATCTTTGTGCCGCCCAGGTCGATTCCTATTCTCATCTTCGTTCAGTTTTCCTTTTCAATGTTCTTACAACTTTCCACGCAAAATAATGCTCGGGATTTTATTCCTGTGTCCGATACTAGTGTGTCAGTGCCCCCTTCAGTGTCACTTTCAGGTCAGCCAAGTTTGTCTTGCATAGTACTACAAACCATCTAAAATCGGCGGTCCTCCTTGATTTTGTCTCGGCAGGAAAAGAATCATAATCGCATCGACAGAAAATAAGATCTAAGAATCAAAAGTGACCAGAGCTCGATATCAACAAGTATCACTCGATGATACCCCCTACTACCACTGCATTTCCCGTTGTGTTCGTCGTGCCTATCTTTGTGGTGACGATCCTGTAAGCGGTCAGAATTTCGATCATCGCAAGCAATGGCTAGTTACCCGCATCAAACAGCTGGCCTCGCAGTTTTCTATCGATGTATGTGCCTACGCCGTAATGAGTAATCATTATCATTTAGTGCTTTTCGTAAACAAAGAAAAAGCTGAGTCCTGGAGCGATGATGAAGTTATTCAACACTGGACCGAGCTGTTCCCCAGAAATGCTTCATTAATTAAAACCCTGCGTATGAATATGAAGAGCAGGGCGGCGAACAAGCAGCTATCAGCAACCGTTGAGATGTGGCGGGAAAGGCTTATGGATATCAGTTGGTTCATGCGCTGTCTCAATGAGTCTATAGCCCGTCGCGCCAATCAGGAAGACGAGTGTTCAGGCAGGTTTTGGGAAGGGCGGTTCAAGAGTCAGGCTCTTTTGGACGAGCGAGCTCTCGTTACCTGCATGGCTTACGTTGATCTGAATCCGGTGCGTGCCGGTGTATGTGAATCGCTCGAGGCTAGTGACTTCACTTCAGTACAGGAGCGACTGGTTCATCATGCTAAGAAGGTCAAGAATCGATCTTATCGTCAGCATCGCTTGCTGACCAGAAAGAATACCAAGCATCTGGTGGGTCGCCAGACCATCAAGAAACAGGCCAAACTCAGGGCATTGGGAGAGTCGCTGTCAACAGGCGAAGATATGTTGCCCATTGCCAGGAAAAACTATTTCGACCTTCTGGAAAGCACCTGCAAGCTACTCCATGCAGAAGAACAGGACAAAAAACGCGGGCTAGAAGCTCTGGAAATGCGGCAGAAAATTTTGCAGGATCTGGGGATCTCAGCAGACTCATGGTTAAAGTCTATAAGCTCATTTCACAAATATTATTCTATAGCTGCAGGCTCTAAAGATTCGCTTATTCAATTCCATGAAAGCCGAATTAAGACTGGCATGGATTTCAAACACCCCCACAAATGGATTAGAGGCGTCGCCTCCGCCAAATTGTTATATGGGACATAGGGAAGGTTAATTCCTGCCCGAACAAACAAAAGTACAACACTTCTTAGCTGTTAACTTCCACCAACGGTACTGCAGACTATTAACTCAGAGCTTTTTAATAGAGTAACTCTGTTGGTCTCGGGGACGCTCGTTCGCAGATCATCCGTACGAATCCATATAAATTGGTTTAAAACTGCTAAATAACGGCTAGAAATTTCAGTATTTCCTACTACTCATAAGTTTTTATGGAAATTGAACAAATTCGAAAGGTTTTTTATTCTATAGAAACAGTAGAACAATTGGGTGTCCTTTAAATGTACTAAAATATTTAATTGGGTGTCCTATTATTTGCTGTTTTTGGTTGCTGATTCTGCTGCTGGTCCTGCAATAAGATGTTTGCTAAGTGTTGGATTTTTAAGGATATAATGGGCTGCAAGTACAGTGACACACAGTGAAGGGGCCGGTGTTTCACTTGAAAAATGGTCAGGAAATCAGTGTGATAGCTCCTGAAAATCACTAGATATTGTTTGACTTCGCCCAAAATACACTATATGTTGCGCTCCATAGATCGCGCTAACTTATTGATTTTTCTGAGCAAGAATTGATCAATATGGCAGCTGTAAGTGTCGGGAATAAGGTTGATAAAGGATTCAAAATCACCTTTCTCCACTCTACAAAAGACGATCTTTGGGTAAAGATTCAGAAAAACGACAATAAAAACTTACACAGCGGGCTTGGTAAATTTTACAGGCAATCAGCTGGAGTACTAAAAGAATGAGCAAACTTGCGCATGTAGTAGAAGAGACGGGCAACGATGTTGCAAAAAACGTCTCTGGCGAAAATGACTTACTTTTCCTGAAGAAGCAAAAAGAGGACGAGATCAGAATGAAGCTTGATCAATTCGCCCGTGAGCTTTCTCAGGTAAAGAAGCAAAGAGATCAGCACTAAGCGATTCGCTCGTCTGATCCAGACCACAAGGCTTTTTAAAGAGCTGCGTCCGACCCTCTCTGAAATTCGTACTAACATTCATCTGTTATCTTAAACCCCATTCCCCACATCGCTATCCAAATAAATATTTCCGTCTATTCCTCAGGAAACAGGAATCACCATCGCGGCCGGAGTGGTATTATGCAGTCACTAAATCTTCCTATCAGATAAGTGGATATCAATAATATGTTTGGCAAAATTTCTATTCGCGAAATCGGCTTACTGGCACTCATCGCAGTTGTGCTTTCGTCTTGTGTTGCCAGAGCAGGCCACACTCCTCTTCTAAGTACCGAACCCGCAACCGACTCCACGGTCACCAGGGCACCACGTACACTGCGCCTGTATTTTGAAGCGCTGCCTGATGTTCCTAAAAGCAGTGTGGTGCTCACCGGCCCGGCGGGTGAGTATCAGATAAGGGGCATGCATTCCATGGGAGCAGACGATTTGATGATGGAGATTTATCAACCCGCACTGGTCACAGGGGACTATACGGTAACCTGGTCAACCGTTGTGGAGGGTGATCCCGTAGCATATGAAGGTAGTTTCGGGTTTTCAGTAAGCCTGGACTAAGTTGCCGCCCCGAGAGCTTCGTTGAGCCAGATCAATTGTTCGGATTGGCAAGATATCTATAATTGCGGCGACATGCTTAATGCGATCGATGATACGAGCTCCATAGGATTTGGGCCGGCGCGATTGTGGAAGCAGCGTCTCCGTATCCAATAATTAAATAATCCAGGTCCAAGGGTTTCCGGGCCATGGCACAGGAAGCTTATGAGTACGCAAGTCTATTCTTTTCTTTTGTTCAAGTCGCTGTATCAGCCTGCAGCAACTTTTGAAACATTGTCCAAAGCCAATCCTTCGCCTTTTGCTATTCTGTTTCGCTATTCCATCTGGCTTCTGGTCCTGCCGCCACTATTCGCCTTTATCGGTGCCTCCAATTTTGGTTGGCGACTGGGTGCGGATGAGCCTCTGGTACTGGCAAGAGAATCTCTCATTCTGGTTAGCCTTGGTTACTTCTGGGTATTGGTGGTTGGGCTGCTCACCACTGCAATTATCAGTGAGTGGATGGCAGATACCTATGGAGCAGATGCTCCCTTCGGTCGCCACCTGGCACTAATCACCATAGTTGGTGAGCCACTGGCCATTGCCAGTGCGGCGCACCTGTATCCAAGCGTATTTGTGAATATTTTGGTAATTATCCCCTCATTGATTTGGGCAATGTATCTTCTATATAAAGGAATTCCAATAGCGCTGGATATTCCACCTGAGCGAGGCATGCTCATGGCGTCATCCCTGGTAGGTTGGTTGCTGGTAGCAGCAGTAAGTCTGCTGGGCTTAAGCATGATGCTGTGGACACTGGGTGTGGGTCCATTGCTGGGTGTGTAGCAAGAAATTTGGAAAAGACAGTTCAGAAAAGGCAGTTCGATAAACGTTGCAACACCACTTACTTTATTTAGAGAAACCAGATGAGCGAAGAAAGTACAAATATATATCACGATAAGGTCGTTATCCGGCTAATCCAGTTTTCAATAATCTGGGCACTGGCTGCAATGGCGGCGGGAGTTTATCTTTCCGCGGAACTCATCTGGCCGACCATCGACCTTGGTCAGTTCTGGCTTTCCTTCGGCAGGCTTAGACCGCTGCATACCAATGGTATTGTTTTCGGCTTTGGAGTTTCAGCGCTGATGGCTACGGCCTTTTACAGCGTTCAGCGTACTTCCCATGTGCAGTTGTTCGCGCCGAAACTTGCCTGGATCTGTTGTTATGCGTGGCAGTTGATTGTTCTTACCGGCGGGCTTTCGCTTTTGGCAGGCCTGAACACTTCCAAAGAGTATGCAGAGCTTGAGTGGCCGTGGGATATCGCCATCACCATAATCTGGGTATGTTTCGCCATCGTTTTTTTTGGCACCATAGCTACTCGCAAGATTAAACAAATCTATATATCCAACTGGTTTTACGGTGCGTTGATAATCGTCATCGCCATGTTGCACATCGTCAATAATCTGGCATTGCCGGTTTCCATGACCAAGTCCTATTCACTCTATGCAGGTGCACAAGACGCAGTTGTACAGTGGTGGTATGGACACAATGCGGTGGGCTTCCTGTTAACAGGTGGTTTTCTCGGCATGATGTACTACTTCTTGCCCAAGCAAGCAGAACGACCAATCTGGAGTTATCGACTTTCGGTAGTAGCATTCTGGGCTTTTACCTATAGCTACATCTGGGCCGGCCCTCACCACCTTCACTACAATGCTATTCCTGAATGGGTACAGTCCCTGGGCATGGTAATGAGTGTGATCCTGTTGGCACCATCTTGGGCAACCATGATCAACGGCATCATGACGGTAAGCACTGCCTGGGAAAAACTGAAAACCGACCCGGCTCTGAAGTTTATTGTTTTATCACTCGCATTTTATGGTCTAGCCACCTTCGAAGGACCGATGATGGCATTTCCAAGTGTGAACGTGGTTAGTCACTTCACCGACTGGACAATCGGTCACGTACATTCCGGCGCACTGGGCTGGAACGCAATGATTACTTACGGCACCTTTTATTTCTTGGTGCCCAGGTTGGTGGGAGCGGATCTTTACAGCGTTAGACTCGCCAACATGCATTTCTGGATGGCCCTGGCCGGGACCATGCTTTACATAATGGCGATGTGGGGTGCAGGAGTATCACAGGGTCTGTTGTGGTTAAGTGTGGATGAGATTGGTGAGCTGAGCTTCGGCTTCAGGGATATCATGGCCAGTATGGCGCCATTCTACGGCCTTCGTCTGATCGCCGGTCTGATCTTCCTCGGTGGAACAGCGCTGATGGCATTTAATTTGTTTATGACAGTCAGAGGACGGGAAGTTGTGAAAGTTAAGATTCCAGCCGTAGATCCTGCCTATGGAGTAGCATCATGAGTGGACTTTCATTACATAAACGAATCGAAGAAAATACCGGTTTGCTAATTTTTGGCATCCTGTTGGTTTCATCTATCGGAGGCCTGGTTCAGATTCTTCCGGTGTTAAATCAGGAGAGCTTGGAAACGGCGGCAGCCAATACTCGGGTTTATTCTGCAGTAGAGCTTACCGGACGAGATATTTATATGCGTGAAGGTTGCCATGTCTGTCATTCACAGCAGATCAGGCCATTGGTCGCCGAAGTCGAGCGATATGGCCCTTATTCACGAGCCGGTGAATTTGTTTATGATCGACCCTTTATGTGGGGTTCAAAAAGAACCGGACCTGATCTGCACAGGGTTGGTGGAAAATTTTCAGATGATTGGCACCGTATACATCTAATTGATCCAAGAGAGGTGGTAAGTGAGTCCATCATGCCTGCTTACCCCTGGTTAGTAAGCAGGGATGCCAGTCAGGCAGGAAATATCACAGCCAAGATGCGCGGGCTTAGAACTCTTGGTCATCCCTACTCTGATGAAGAAATTGAAGCTGCAGCAGGACAGCTACAGGGCCTTAAAGAAATCGATGCCCTTATAGCTTACTTGCAAATGCTGGGCACCGGACTGAGCGAGGAGATAACACTATGACAATGTTCTTATTCATAGGCGATATGTTAGTCATGGCCTTCATGGTCGGTCTTGCATTGTGGTTTAGTTATAAAGGCAATGACGAAGAAATTGCCAGCATCGCACGTATACCTCTGGAGGATGAAGACTATCATGGCTGATATGCCTATAGGATTTTGGAGCGGTTGGATTATAGTCATAACGCTGGTTGGAATTGCTACGCTGGCATGGCTGGTGATTAGCATATACTTTTCGAAGGATGCCAATAGGCCGCCGAAAGTAGAACCGGTTTGGGATAACAATCTCAGTGAGGGATCAGCTGCGCCGCCTTTGTGGTGGTTCTGGATGATTCTAGCGGCCATGGTTTTCTCATTAATCTATTTGATGTTGTACCCGGGGCTCGGCTCATACAGTGGCTTGTTGAACTGGAATCAGGGTTCCCGTGTTATCGAAAGCTATGAAGACTATGATGAAAGTTTCGCCGACATACGTGCGAACATTTCATCCACAAGCCTTGCGGAACTTCAGAATGATCTCGACTTGATGAATACCGCCGAGCGAATCTTTGCACGGGAATGTTCAGCGTGTCATGGCCCTGATGCCCGCGGTCAGGCTTCACTGTTTCCTAATCTGATGGATGTTGATTGGCAGTGGGGCTCAAGTGCAGAACAAATCGAGCAGACCATACGCGCTGGCCGCAATGCAAATATGCTGGCCTGGGAATCCATTCTCGGAGCCAATCTGGAGCCGGTAGCGGACTATGTCATGCAACTGGGAGATGAAGGTTCAGCACCCCATACTGCCAAGCCGGTCTACGACCAAAACTGTGCCGCATGCCATGGCGCTGACGGCAGTGGTAACCCGTTACTCGGTGCACCGAATTTGGCGGATGATATCTGGCTGTACGGTGGTGATCTTGAGACTATAACGGAATCCATTGCCTCGGGTAGATCAGGAGTTATGCCTTCATTTGTCGAGCGTCTCGACGATGCCCAGATCAAATTGCTGGTGGCAATGCTCGCTCGCTAAGCGGGTTTGAATCCTTTCATTGAATTATTTCATTAAAACTTTTCGCTGCCTAATATGGCAGTTCCCGTAGTAGGGAGCCGACATCGACTAGAAAGCCTTTACTACGGAACCAATATCACCTTGCGAGTATTAGTGAAATCCGTGCTGCCAGCCATGGATGGGCGTCCGGAAAGGTAGGAAAAACCGGAAAGTCTTCGAGAATAGGAGGGGTCATCAATCTAGCAAGCGGAACTCTTTGGGCAAGTTTACTAACGGGTCACAGTGCAGCTATCAGATCAAATTCGATTATATTCACCTCGATAATGATAGTATTCCTTTGCCCGTCTGTAGAATAATCATGGGCGCAGGAGAAGAACAATGTTTGCCAGTCTGGAGAGTAGTGCGATAGCAACGTGGGTGGCCGAATCCCTTTGGGCCTACCCGGTACTGCTTAGTTTTCATATCGTGGGATTGGCTATTGTTGTCGGCATTTTCTCTATGCGAGATCTGCGATTGATAGGTCTATTTTCCGGTATTCAACCGGCGGCATTTCTTCCCTTAAGCAAGCTGGCCTGGGTTGGTTTTGTAATCAATGCGATATCAGGAATTCTGTTGTTTACCTCTCAGGCTGTAACCTTTGCCAGCAGCGTTCCTTTTCTCATAAAAATCACTGCCATAATTGCCGGTATGGTTATGGCCGGAATAATTCAGTCAAAGCTAAGAACAGAGCTTGCAACAGAGTCAGGTAGTTTTAGCAATTCCACCAGAGCTATCGCTCTGGCTTCACTCATACTCTGGACGGCTGCGATTATCGCTGGTCGTTTAGTCGCGTATATATTTTAGGGCGAAATCATGATCGAATCTTTCTCCCTTGCTGTTGCTGAAACCTCATTGAGTCAGTGGATTCTTGTTACATACTGGCTGTGGCCTGTGCTGGAAATTATCCATTTCGTCGGGTTGTCGCTGCTGCTGGGCGGGCTGATCATTATTGATTTGCGCATGGCAGGACATTTCAGGTCCCTGAATCTGTCGGCTACGCATCAGTTGCTGCCCATGGTATTTATTGGTTTCGCACTGAACCTGATTACCGGTGTACTGTTTTTTATCGGCGACCCCATGCGCTATTCAATTAACATCGGCTTCCAGATCAAGATGATTCTCATCATGATCGCCGGGCTCAACGCCTTATTGTATTACTGGAAAATCAATCCCCACATTCATAGCTGGGACCCCGCCGCCAACCCTCCAGCTTTGGCAAAAACGGTAGCCTACGTTTCCCTGATCACCTGGACCGGGGTTTTACTCTGCGGAAGATTGATACCTTATGTAGGTACGGGCTAAGCTCAATCGCATAGCGGAAGCGGAAGACCAAGTTGGGAAGAGTGGGTTAAGAAGAGTCAGCTGAGATGAGTGACTCGGGAAATAATATCTAGCCAATTCTGAATTGAAGACCGCCCGGAACCGACTACGAGCCGGTTCCGAACACATCCTTTAAATCAATCGTGCAGGCTATTGCCCGAAGTCTCGGTAAGTAGCATTACACAGATTAACGAAGCCACCGAAGCCACAGCCATATATGCAGACACCCAGATGATGTCGTACTGTGTCCACAAAATGGTTGCTATGGTTGGGGCGAATGCGCCGCCGACGATAGCGCCAATCTGGTAGCCCAGCGAAGCGCCTGAATAGCGAACCTCGGTGCTGAATAGTTCGGTATACAGGGCGGCCTGAGGGCCGTACATCATACCGAGGAAACAAAGTCCGCCAGTGATGCCAAGTACAATTAGCCAGAAGCTGGAGGTATCGATTAACGGGAACAGAGCGAAAGCCCAGATACCCATCAATACTGCACCCACCATAAATATTCCGCGCCTGCCGTTACGGTCGGAATAACTGGCCGCCATAAACTGGGTAGGAATCTGCAGCGCGGATGCTATCAGAACTGCCAACAACATCGTATCCCGGCTCATACCGGCCCCCTCAGGGTCGCTGCCGTAGGCCAGCACGAAGCCAATCAAAATATAGAAGCAAACCTGTATCGACAGAAACGCCCCCGCAGCCAATCCAATAGTCTTGGGATACTTGATAATCGCTTCCAATACAGGGGAGCGTTTCGCAGGCGCTTTGCTTGCCGCATCTTTATGTTTGGAATCTTGAGCAGCTTCCAATTCCTTAAATGCATCGGTCTCTTCCAGGTGCAATTGGATATACATGCTTACTCCAATCAGCAACACACTGGAGATAAATGGAATTCTCCAACCCCAGTTCATGAAAAACTCTTCAGAAACTGCAGCACTGATTGCGATGAAGGCTAGGTTGGCAAGAATGACTCCGACAGGAGCACCAGCCTGCGCATAGGCGCCGTAATAGCCCCGTTTGTTAGAAGGAGCACTCTCGGTAACCAGTAACATTGCACCGCCCCATTGGCCGCCAATAGCCAACCCCTGAGCGAAGCGAAGCACGGTAAGTAACAGGGGCGCAGCGATTCCTATGGTGGCATAGGTGGGTAGCAATCCGATAAGGGTCGAGGCAATGCCCATCATAATCAGGGCAAGCACCAGCGTTCGTTTGCGTCCTACCCGGTCGCCAAAGTGTCCAAACAGGATGCCGCCAATTGGTCTTGCGATAAAGCCGAAGGCAAATGTTCCGAAGGAGAGGATAAGTGCCATAGTTGGGGTGCTATCAGGGAAGAAAGCGGTGGGGAATACCAGGGCAGCGGCTGTGCCATAAAGGAAGAAGTCATACCACTCGATACTGGTACCGGCTAGCGCCGCTACAGCGACTTTCCTCATATTGGATTGTAGATGCTCTTCAGTCGTTTCCTGATGTTTCGCACTAGTAGAATCTGCAGTCATGTTCCCTCCGGAATCTTGTTGTTCGCTATTGTTTTTAAAAGAGTATTCTTGTGAGAGTGTTTTTGTGGAAATATACGTGGCTCACTCCAATTTATTGCTTTGAAGCATATCAGGAAAAACCGCCCATGGGTCAACGATTAAGCATCCAATACAGTTTGGTATATCCCAGCTGGAGGCTATTCCAGCTTTCTCGGAATAAAAATGCGACTGATAGTTTCATCATCATGAAACATTAGATGTTTAAGAGTAGCCAGCACGTGCAATATCACCAAAATAAGCAAGGCAGTTGCGGCAGTTGAATGAACCTTGAGAGCACTGCTCGCCACACTGGCGTATTCCGATAATGCCCAGGCCATAACAGGGCCGCTGGTAATCATTACGGCGATCAAGCCCAGCATCACATGATGGGTCAGCTTGGCACCGCGATGGGTGAGGTCTGTTTGACCTTTGACATGGGGGTGAGGGGAGATAAGTCTCCATATCACTCTGCCTGCCAGCAATGCCCACACACTCAGGCCCGTGGCTATATGCAGACTGCGGCGGGACTCAGCTTCCATGCCTTCCAGGTAGGATATGCTATTGCCGAGCAGCCAGAGGGCGCTGATAAGGATGGCCGAGAGCCAATGCAGGGCAATGGAGATCCATCCGAATGAATTCGCCCTATCGTATAGATTCTGCTGCTTCTGCGGGGTTTTGCTCATGGGCTGATGGTGATGCGAGTCTGGCCAGGTATCGCTGCTGTCTCTCGGTTGAAAAACAGCAGTGATGAATTAATCCTGACAGTTAAACTGCGCTGGCCCTATTCGTATTTGGAAGGGAAAAAGCGTACAGAGGCTCTCGAAGACTCCGGATCGCAATCGTAGGAAGACAGTTGGTACCCGGGGCTGGCCGGTAACCATCTCGTTGTATAGGAAGTCGGTTCCAGGAGAAACATCGGGTCTTCAACTTCTACAGTTGCCCGCAGATCATCACCATCGAGCCAGTATCTTTCGCGAATGATTTTCTGAGAGGAAGAGGGGATACCGTTATAGTCATCGAAGCCGGCTACATCGAAAACGAAGTGGGTCGTAGTAATTACTAGCGCTTCACCATCATAGTGACCCACGGAGAAGCCCTGTATGCCGAAATCTACGGCAGTAGGCTCACGACCATCCATCCAAATGGTTCTCAGCTGGTCGTCTTTCTCGTATCTGATCAATACGCGGTCAGGCCACTGGGTAATTTGCATATGGTAGGGGTCGTATTGAATGGCAGGTGAAGAGGCCGGCTGGCAGTCATACTTTGGTGCAATGATCTCTTCCCATACTTGCTGATAGGCGAGAGCACGTGAGTTTAGCTTGGGGAAATTCTCATCACCCCAGGGAACGGTTTCGCCATTAACAGGTCTTGCGCTGAAACCACCGTCCCAAACGCCGGACAGGTTAGGCACATTCTGTGCGCTTAATGGGGCAGATATCAGCCCGAGGGCCAGAGTAAACGAAGCGATAAGTACGGATTTCTTATTCATAATTTTTCCGGTTGTTAATACTGCTTTCAAAATATTTTCAGGTTTTCTTCAGTTAAAGATTGCTGGAAAATTAGCGATTTTGTGAGGCATCTTCGACGCGACCACCTTCCAGTACCGGGCTACCATCGGCGCGAGTCATGCGCACACAGCACAGTCCGGTTGAGCCTTCGGCTCGTGAAGGTCTGCCGGATGCCTTGATCATCATGCCTATAGGCAGAGTATCTGGAGTCCAGCCTACACGTCTTAGACCAACAGGAGCGCCGAGTTCGATTTGCCATTCAGTGGTTTCTCCGCTGGCATCGACTACATCAACATAGAGAAATGCATGGGGATTTCTGAATACGAAGCGGGTAACAGCCCCTTCGATCTCAGCCCTTTTCTCCGGGTCCGGGTCATAAAAAGGGGTGCTTGAATGGTGTGCCAGAGCTGGTGCGACAAATAGCACATAGGCTGCTGTTGCTAAACTGGCGCTTGCTGCGATCCAACGTCGAATATTCATGATTTACTCCACTATTTACTTACTGTTCTGCTGTGTAATT
>Ga0315321_10000072_pt1 | contig 57552 bp, 48 predicted proteins | sample M180m21515metaG_FD_203464 | JGI IMG/M metagenome (GOLD analysis project Ga0315321, IMG submission 203464) | Ammonia-oxidizing marine archaeal communities from Monterey Bay, California, United States - M1 80m 21515 | ecosystem: Environmental > Aquatic > Marine > Intertidal zone | place: USA... | reverse complement strand
TGTCGCCGGCAGACCGATGTGGTCCACTGCCAAGCCGCTTTCAGGAGCCCGCCATGTCTCGCACTCTCCGTCGCCTGCTGGGTGCCGCCGCCTTTGTGCTGGCGCTGTCTGTTGCCACACCTTCCGAGCAGGCCCATGCGGCCGAGCTGCATCCCGACGTCGCGGCTGCAGAGGCGGCATTTGTGGCCGATGACCTCGACGCTTCCGACGCCGCTATTGCCAAGCGGCTCGCCGAGAATCCCGACGATGTGGAAGCACTGTGGCGAAAGGCCCGCAACCTCTACCAGCGCGGTGAGCTCGTGGCCCAAGCCGGTGGCACGTCTTCGCAGCGAATGAAGATGTACCAGGACACCGAGAAGATCGCGAAGCGCATCCAGTCCATCGACCCCAACCATCCACAGGGCTGGTTCTGGCAAGGCACCGCGATGGGTCGCATTGCGACCGCCCAGGGCATCATGTCGAGCTTGTTTATGGCGGACGACATCGAGGCACTGTGGCTCAAGGCGTCGAAGATGAAGGGCTACGAGTACCGATCCGCCAACGACCAGAGCAGCTTCCCAGGCGACGTGTACTTCGCGCTCGGCCAGTTCTATCGGCTGTGTCCCGACTGGATGGTGGTGAAGCTGCTGGTGGGCACTCAGGGCGACATCGACGAGAGCATCCGCTGGCTGCGCAAGGGCGTAGCCTTCAGCCCGCAGCGCCCCGAGATGGCCAAGGAGCTGGGCGTGAGCCTGTTGTGCAAGGCCACCCGCGACGGGGACACGGGCGCAGCCACCGAGGGCAAGCAGTGGCTCCAGAAGGCTTCGAAGATGCCCTCACACAAGGCCACCGACAGGATCGACAAGAAGCAGATTCCCATCATTCTGTCGAAAGCCGACGATGCCTGTGGCTACTCCCGCGATGGCTGGCAGGACACCTCGAAGGAAGCCTACAACAAGCACAACTGAGGGCTGCGGTGGTGGGGTGACGGGCGCAGGAAGCGGCGCTCAGTTGCTTCCGGTGTCCTGCTTTTCGGGCGTGGGGGCCGCCTCGCCTTCGGGCACCACCTCGTCGTCGACTCCCATGTAGCCGAGCTCTTCGAGCAGCTTGCGGGTCTCGTCGTCCATCTCGCCCTTCTCCGGCTCGATCTGCCGGGCAACGTGGCCGTGTTCCCAGCTGCCGCGCTGCATCTGAAGGAGCGCACGGGGGGCGATGCCCACGAGAGGCGTGGCTTCCTCCGGGTCGATGTGGAGGTCGTAGACATCGACATCTCGGCTGTCTTTGTCGTGCCACACTCCCCGCAGCGTGCCGTCTCCAGACACCGCCAGCTGGCCTTCGCGCTGGGAGACCAGGGGCCAGGCGCCTTCGACGGTCTCGGGCCAGTCCATCCCGATGCCCACTGAGCGGGTGACCAGGTCGGCCACGCCAGTGGTGCTCATCACACCGGGCATCTGGACATCGGAGCCCTTCACGATGAGGGGCACGCGGGTCAGGGGATCCCACACGTAGGAGCCGTGGCCAAAGACACCGTGCTCGCCGAGCATCTCGCCATGGTCGCTGGTGACGATGATCAGGGCGTCGTCGAGCCGTGGGCCGAGCACTCGCCAGAGCTTCTTTAGTCGTCGGTCGGCGTCTTCCACCTCTGCATGGTAGAGCCGGTAGTACTGGTCTTTGCCGTGCTGGGAGCCTTTCTTGATGAATTTGCGGCGCAGGCCCTTGCGGTAGCGGGACAGGAAGACCCAGTCTGCGCCCCAGTAGTCGCCGGCCTTCTTGCTCGGTCGCAGTGGCTGGTGGGGGCCGATGTAGTGCACGTAGAGGAACAGCGGCTCCTCGGGCTTCACCCGAGACAGCACCTTGGTGAGACGGCGCGGCATCTTGACGTCGGTGGTGCGGCGCCAGAGGTCGAAGCCCCGCTCCCAGCCGAGCTCGCGGCTGAGCAACGGGTTGGAGTACACGCCTATGGTGCGGTATCCCGCGGTCTTCATCACTTCCGCGAGGGTCGTGCGGTCGTCGAGCGAGGGGTAGACCTCTCCTTCGCCGAGCTTGTCGGGGAAGGGAAGGTCCCAGCCGTGGTCGCGGAGGTGGCTGCCGGTCATGAGCGACAGAGTGCTCGGGGCGGTCCAGGTGCCAGGCGCCCAAGCGAGGCTGCGCTGTCCTTCGGCCGCGAGCAGGTCGAGCTGGGGAGTACGGGCCCGGTCGACGGCGTCGCCCCGCAGCGTGTCGATGACGATAACGATGACGTCGCGGTGGGTGGCTTCGGACACATCGGCCTGAACTGCAGGCTCTCGGTCACAGCCGGGAGCGCTGAGCAGCACGACAAACAGAGTGAGCAGAACGACCGACCAGCGAGCGGACACGAAGCCTCCGAGGGGGCGCGGCTTATCACACAGAACTGTTCGTTGCGGCCTTCATCTTCGTGTGGGTGTCCTTGCAGAAGACCCACCGGAGCTCGTCTGTACCGCCGGGTCCTGGCGCTGGTACACCCGAGCTCCCGCCACCCAGGTCTCCGACACCACGCGCTCATCGCCACACGCCGCCAGGAAGAACAGCAGCTCGTGAATGTCACGGGCCCGAGCCAGACGGTGTGAAAACAGCGGTACAGTCGACCAGTCGAGCACCACCGCGTCGGCTTCTTGTCCCACCTTCAGGGCACCCACCTCAGTGTGCATGTCGAGTGCATGGGCGGCCCCGACGGTGTGTAGCCACCACAGCTCCGCGGCCGACACGCTGTGACCGCGCAGCTGCGCCACCTTGTAGGCCTCGCCCATGGTGCGAAGCGGGCTGAGGCTGGTGCCCCCACCGATGTCGCTGGCAAGGCCTACCCGCACGCCGGTCTCGGCAGATCGTCGCAGGTCGAACAGGCCGCTTCCGAGGAAGAGGTTGGAGGTGGGACAGTGGGCCAGGGCGGTGTCTGATTCGCGCAGGAGGTCCCACTCGCGGTCGGTGAGGTGGATGCCGTGCGCATGGATGGCGCGTCGTCCAACGAGACCAAATCGCGCATAAACACCCATGTAGTCGTCGTCTTGGGGGAACAGCCTTCGCACCCACGCGACCTCATCGGGACTCTCGCTCACATGGGACTGCACATGCACGCCCGGTGCAGCGGCGACGAGTGCCTGGGCGGCTTCGAGCTGGGCTTCGGTCGAGGTGGGCGCGAAGCGGGGGGTGACGGAGTAGCGGGCGCGTCCGCGGCCATGCCACTTGTTGAGCAGCGCCAAGCTGTCGTCGTAGCTCGACTGGGCGGTGTCTCGAAGCGTGTCCGGCGCGTTGCGGTCCATCATCACCTTGCCGGCCACCATGCGCATATTGTGGGCCTCCGCTGCGCTGAACAGGGCCTCGACAGACTTGGGGTGAATGGTGCAGAACGCACTGCCAGTGGTGACTCCGTGGGCCAGGAGCGACTCGATGAACACCGCTGCTTCCGTGGCGCACACCGCGGGGTCGGCGAAGCGGGCTTCGTTGGGAAAGGTGTACTTTGTGAGCCAGTCGAGCAGCTGCCGGCCGTAGGCGCCCATCACGCCGAGCTGTGGCATGTGAAGGTGGGTATCGATGAAGCCCGGCACGATGAGGCCGTGTGGATGGTGCACGGGGGTCACTCGGGAGGACCACTGGCCGAGGAGCCTGGGGGCGTGCCCTCGCGCGAGCACACGACCGTCTCGCATCACGAGCAGACCGTCGGTGTCGTGCTTCAGGGCGCTGGGCCCTTCGATGCGAGGGTCACCCGTGAAGCTGATCATCGGGCCGCGTAGGGCCGAGAGGGGTCCGCTCATGCCTGTCTCCAAAACAACCGGAGTGCCGTAGCACAACCGCATGCGCGGCGGAGGCCGGGCTTCGGCGGCGGGGACTCGTGGCGAGGAGTACGGGCGAGCGTGTCGATGGGGAGACCTGTGGGGTCTGTCGCTGGCGGAGCGGTCAGAGCGTGGGCAAAGTAGCCAGTGCGCGGGCCAGGTCGTCCTTGAGATCGGCGATGTCCTCGATGCCCACCGACATCCGGACCAGCCCGTCGTGGACACCCACGGCAGCGCGTTCCTCTGCGCTCATGCCGGCATGCGAAGTGGCGGCTGGCCGCGTCACCAGGCTCTCCACCCCGCCGAGCGACACCGAGCACACCGCCACCTCTACCGCCTCGATGCAGCTCTGGGCAGCCTCCGCGCTGCCATCCAGCTCGATGGCGAGCATGGAGCCGTAGTCGGACATCAGCTCGGTGGCGCGGTGGTGCTGGGGGTGGCTGGACAGGCTGGGATGGTACACCCGGCGCACCCGGGGGTGAGCATCGAGGAAGACCGCGAGCTGGCGGGCATTGTCGCACTGAGCAGCCATTCGCAGGGCGAGGGTCTTCAGGCCGCGATGCAGCAGAAAGCAGCCCTCCGGGTCGAGGTGACCGCCGAGCAGATTGAGGGTGTGATGGACGGTTTCCACACAGTCGGCGCGTCCGGCCACGACCCCTGCGGCGAGGTCGGAGTGGCCGTTGAGGAATTTGGTGGCGGAGTGGACCACTAGATCGGCCCCCAGCTCCAGCGGTCGGCACAGCACCGGGCTGGCGAAGGTGTTGTCTACAACGAGCAGCAGACGGTTTTCGCGGGCGAAGTCCACGGCACCGGCGAGGTCGGCCACTTCGAGTAGGGGGTTTGCGAGGGTCTCGAGGTAGACGAGGCGTGTGCTAGGGCGCAGGTGGTCCGACCATCCAGTGGAGTCGGCTCCATCGACAAAGCTCACGGTGATGCCCATTCGGGCCAGTGTGCGTGTGAGCAGGCTGTGGGTGCCGCCGTAGACGCAGCGCTGCGCCAGCAAGTGGTCTCCCGCCGACAGATGTGCCACCAGGGTCGCGGAGATGGCCGCCATCCCGCTGCCTGTGACCAAGGCCCGCTCCGCGCCGCAGACCGCTGCCAGCTTGTGCCCGAGCGCCCGCTGGTTTGGGAGACTGCTCAGGCGGGGGTAGCGCAGGTCTTCGTAGCGCGGGGAGCCCACAGTGCGGTGGACCGTGGACCGGAAGATGGGCGGCACGGCGGCGCCTTCGATGAATGGTTCACCCGCATGCACAAGCTGGGTGTTGAGGCCGGGACGTGGGGGCATGCTGGCTCCAGGCAGGTGCGGTGGGGCACTGTCTCACGAGACTTGCCGGCGCCTTGCGGGCTGCGCCGGACTTGGCGAGTGACAGCCCGGTCCGGATGGGGCACCATCGCCTGTCTCATCGGACCGCGCGGAGCCCCCACTATGTCCCAGCTGTCATTGACCTCTCGAGGTTTGTTTTTGCTCGCCCTTGGCGCCACCTTGCCTTCCTGCAAGGGCGACGACGGCAAGTCCGGCGATCCCGACCCCCCAAAAGAGCAAGATGAAGTCGTCGATAGCGCGCTCTTCACGGTCGCTGAGACCGCGCGCTTCGACGTCGGCGCGCTGACCTGTCCGGTTCACGTGGTGCGCACCGAGGGCAATGTCCCGCACATCTACGCCGCCGATCGCCACGACCTCGCGGTCGCCATGGGCTTCGTGTTTGCGTCCGACCGGTACTTCTTCCTCGACCTCGCTCGGCGGCTGTCGCTCGGTCAGGTGTCCGCCATCCTCGGCCAGGACGCCCTGGAGACCGACATCGACGCCCGTGCCTCGGGCATGACTCACGTGGCCGACACCCTGCTCGCCAACCTCACGGCCGACCAAGCGGCTCATATGGACGCCTACGCCGAGGGAGCCAACGCCTACATCGACGCCGTGGCTGCGGGCACTCTGCCTCCCCCGAGCGAGCTGGAGATCGCAGGCCCACTGCTGGGCGCCTCGACTCCGACGGACCTCATGGAGCCCTTCACCCGGCGAGACCTCGCAGGGGCGCTCGCGTCTCTGGTCTATGAGCTCGGCTACGAGACCGAAGACGTCGGCAACACCCGCAAGGCCGCCACTCTCGCGGCGGGTCTCTACGACTCCGATGTGGCCCTGGCCGAGCTGCGTGAGGCGGGTGCGCTCCACGATGCCTACGCACTCATGGCACCCGTGTACGACGATGTGAGCGCGCCGGGCTTCGACGTGGGATCGGGCTCGATGGACGCAGTGATGCCGGTGCCCGGACCTGTGCCGCTCAGTGTGTTGGCCCGACTAGAGAGCCGCTTGGAGCGCTTGGAGAAGCGCCTCGGTCACGATGATGAGATCGGCTGGGGCTCGAACTCTTGGGCGGTCGCAGGCTCGGCCACCGCAGACGGTCGCGCGCTGGTCGCCGGCGATGGCCACCTGCCGCTCACCGTGCCCTCGCTGTTTTGGCAGATGGGGCTCGACACCCGCGAGCTTGGGGGCGGAGACACCCACCAGCTCGGCCTCGGCTTGCCGGGCTTCCCCTACATGGCCGTCGGCACCAACGGTGAGGTCGCGTGGTCGCAGACCCAGCTGGGCGGTGACATCACCGACTGGTACGCTGAGGAGCTGGTGCTCGACAGCGATGGGACCCCGTCCGCCACGATGTTCGAGGGGGCGCAGGCGGCTTTGTCGATGGTCGAGGAGTCCATCGAAGTGGCCGAGGTGGTCGTGCTCGGCAGTGTGGGCCGTACCGAGACCTTCACCCGCTACATCACTGCCGACGGTCGCTTCGTGATGGACATCGAAGGGCTTGAGGTCGAGTCGGCCTCCGCGGCCGCTGGCGGAGAGACCGCAGTCCGCATCGGCTCCGACTGGGTAATTCCTCAAGATATTGACGGCGACGGCATTATCAGTGCCATCTCCTTCGACTACACCGGCCTCGACCCCTCGGGCATCGTGGGGGTGCTCGACGCCTGGGGCCACTCCGGCGATGTCGAAGAGATGCACGAAGCTGCCCGTGGGCTGGTCGCCTACTCCCAGAACATCGTGGCTGCGGACACTTCGGGCAGCATCTGGTACACCGGCTACCAGGCGGTGCCTTGCCGGGGCTACCTCGACCGAGACGCCGATGGCACTTGGGCAGAGGGGGCCGACCCCACCATGCTCATCGACGGCACTCGCTACGGCGGGTTTACGGTCCCGCTGGACGCCGACCAAAAGGTCGATGAGTCGGTTGCTTCCGACCCCGAGCGCTGCATGGTCCCCCACGCGGAGTACCCCTACAGCATCGACCCTCCGCAGGGCTGGGTGGCGACGGCGAACAACGACCCCGGCGGCCACAGCCTCGACAATGTGCTTGAAAACGACGCTTGGTACATCGGGGGGCCTTGGGACGGCGGGGCGCGCATGCACCGCATCGCGGAGCAGCTCGACGCGCAGGTGGGCGCTGCCGATGTGCAGTCCATGGCGGACCTCCAGGCCGACCACCAGTCCCCCACCGGTCGGATCTTTGCCCCGGAGCTGGTGGACACGCTGCGGCGGGCCGCCGGTCTGCGGGACGTCGACTTCCGCACCGAAGAAGAAGAGCGCGTGGTGGCTCTGTACGAGGCCGACATGGCTCGCTTCGAGCAGGTCGCGGACCGCATCGCGGACTGGTCGGACCGTGGCTTCATCGCAGCGTCGGGAGTGGAGAGCTTCTACAATGAACCGGGCACCGAAGACCTCGACGATGCCGTCGCCACAACCATCTTCAACGCCTGGAAGGGACAGCTCGCCCGCCTCGCGCTCGACGATGAGGCCATTGGTCAGGTGTGGCGAACCAGCGGCAACACGAGCCGGATGCGTACCCTGAAGATGATGTTCGAGGGTCGCGGACCGGACAACCCGCTCGACATGGCCAGCTGGAATGACGCCACCCAGGAGTCGGCCTATTGGGACCTTCTCGGCACTGAGACCATCGAGACGTCGGACGAGGTGGTGCTCAGCGCACTCTCCTTGGCTCTCGACTTCTTGGAAAGCGAACCGACGGAGCCGGGGGCAGGCGGCTTCGGCACCTCAGACATGGAATACTGGCTGTGGGGTTTGCGGCACACCGTGACCTTCGACTCCGTGCTGGCAGAGTTCCTGGGTGACGACCCCTCGTTTTCCTTTCTCACCGACCAGTTCTCCATCACCACCGACGTGCTGCCACTCGCCGACGAGCTGGCCACCGAAGACCCTCGCAGGGGCATGGAGGGCTTCCCACGGCCCGGTGATACCGAGAGCGTGGACGCATCCAACTTTGGGTGGAATCCTGAGCGCTTCACCTACGGTAGTGGCCCCGTTTTCCGGATGGCCATTGCGCTCGGACCCGATGGTGTCGAGGGTCTCAACGTCCTGCCGGGTGGACAGTCCGCACTCGTCGACTCGCCTTACTTTGCCGACCAAGCGGCTGCATGGCTTGGCAATGAAGCCTGGCCGATGCGCTTCTCGCCCGCGCAAGTCATCGAGGGTGCGCTCGGACGGGAAGTCCTACTTCCCACCAGCGGAGACCGCTGCGGCCAAGCTTTCTGATCGGGCTTGGCCGGCGGTGGGTCCGTTTGGGGACGGTATCCAGCGATCGACCGGCCGCGAGGCCGACCGGTCGCCGGAGAGGTCAGTCGGCCAGAAGGTCGACTAACTCGTCAGTACCGTCGGAGGTGCTCGACTCGCTGAGGGCCTCGGAGATGGCGGATTGCTCATCTTCGGTGAGCGTCGCGTCGAGCTGGTCTACGACATCGGCAGCGTTGCTGTCTACACCGTTGACTTTGTAGTTGAACAAGCTGCTGGAAGTGGGGTCGATGTCGATGACAGTGCCGTCCGCAAGCTCTGCGGTCACACCCACACTGTCTTGGACTACGAATAGCGTGACAGGTGGTGGCGTGTAGGGTCCGGGACTGTCATTGGGGTTTGCACACTCCACGAGAGACAGGGAACCGAAGGTTATTTGGCCGCACTCTGTGTCTCCGCCACTGTCGGCAAGTGCTGAGGTGGAGCTTAGGAAGAAACCTAGTGTGGTGACTAAGAATATAAACGCGGATGAAAGCCGCATACCGTCTCCGGCAGTGGAACTTGTGTAAGCGAGCCTGTGAACTGAGTGGCCCTCGAAAGGACCGATCTGATGGTGCCGAATTGTGGCCGGACCTGTCAACGCAAGGTGTTGGCTGGGGGGGTAGAAGGGGGCACTTCAGTGGCCATCCCAGTCTACGGACTTGCGTTCAGGGAGCATGCCAATGTGTGCCCAACTTAGTCCAAGACCGAGGTCAAGCGGCCTGTCTTAGACGTGCCAAATCGGACGAGCCGGGAAGCCTCAGGAGGCCGGCTCTGGTGTGCTTCGTCGGTAGCCCGCGCCGTCGGGTCCTTGGGTAGATGCACCCCTGAATCCTATCAGTGCGGAGCGGCACTGTCGTGGGGCAGGGTGTGTGCGCCCGCCTATAAGTGCCCCGAAGCGGTCTGCTGGTGAGTATTGTCGTGAATGTCGGGTAGGTGGCTGAAGCGTCGAGGAAGCATGGCTACTGGCAGCGCAGTCGGCGTGCGAATGCGGTTGGTTGCGCCATCTGTCGTGCCGCCTGCCTTCGCCGCATGTCCTGACTGTAGATCGGCCGCGGACTGATTCCGCTGCCCGCGGACAGGGTGCAGCGCTAATTTACGGTCTCTCTGTCCCACGGATCGACTCAATTAGGTCAATCGACAATGAAGTGCTTGGTCCCTTGTTTCGGATCGGTACTGACGCGGGCGTGTGGTTCTGATCCGATCGGACTGGACCGCGATTCGACCGGGGAGGGCTCTCGGTGGGTGGCGGCGCGCTCAGGTAATGAGCAGCTCACCGACGCGGCCGCGCTTGCTGGCTTTGCTGTTGATCGAGCGGCCACACTGGACCACCCGAAGGTCGAAGCCCGAGCGGTAGAGGTCGCGTACAATGGGCGAGTCTGAGTTGCTCAAGATGACTCGCATGCCACGCATCTTGAGCTCTGCCGCCACGTCACGCAGGCGGGCTTGGTTCTCAAGGGTGAAGCCATCGCGGGTGTAGTCGGTGAAGCTCGCGGTCTTCGAGGCGGGTACGTAGGGCGGGTCGAAGTAGACGACGTCGCCGGGCTCTGCACGGTCCAGCACGGACTCGAAGCCTTCGTGGTGGATCTCAGCGCCCTGCAGTGCTGCACTGGCGGAGATGATGGTGCTCTCGTCGCAGATGTTCGGCTTCTTGTAGCTGCCGATGGGCACGTTGAACTTGCCTTTGCGGTTGACGCGGTACAGTCCGTTGAAGGCCGTCTTGTTTAGGTAGATGAACCAGGCGGCGACTTCGACATCATCGACGAAGGAGTCTGGATCCAGAGCACGGACCGCGTAGAAGCTGTCCTTGCTGTGGTGGGCTGCGTGCCCTCGGAGCCGCTCGATGAGTCGGGCCGGCTCATCACGAACCGCTCGGTAGGTGCGCACGAGGCGCCGGTTGGCGTCGGAGAGCACTGCCCACGGCTTGAGGTCGGGGGACCGCCGGGCCGCAAGGTTGAAGAATAGGGCGCCGCCACCGACGAAGGGCTCGTGGTAGCGCGCAAAGCGCTCCGGGATCTCCGGCTGGAGCTCCTTGAGCAGCCGACGCTTGCCACCCGCCCACTTGACGAAGGGGCGTGCGGCTGGTGGGACGCAGGGAATTCGGGTCTGGTGGCCCGGCGGGAAAGTTGGCATGTCGATCTCGGGGTCTTGACATGCCAACACTATCTCTGGACTTCACCTCAAGTCGAGCCTCATCTGCGCGAATGTGCCATTGAGAATAGCCTCTTGATGGGGATCATCGTGGAACGAATGCAGTTCCACGATGTCCCCGCATCTCTGGGGAGCGGGTCGCGACAGGCGCAATCGCGATTCACGCGCGGTGTTCCCCGGTGTGTGGAAGACCACTCCAGCTGTGGCGCGGACTTCCCGTAGGTCGACCGACGGTTGCGGAGGAGACCCCGGTCGAGCGATCGATCGGGGGTCAGGCTGGGCGGCGCGGGAGCCTTCGGAGGGCCGCTCAGCGCTGGGCCACGCCGCCGCCATTACTGGGAGTGCCGTTGACCAGGCTCAAGGCAAGTCGGGCGAGCTCCGCCAGCTCCGACGCACCTTCTCGTCCTGCGGACTGCAGCGACTCGGCAGTGCGAAGCGCAGTCTTCAGCGAGTCGGCATCTGCGTTGTAGAGCCCATCGGCAAGGTGCATTGCGGCCAGCGCGGTGCGCGTGTCGGCCGACGGACGCGGGGCGGTCGTGTGGCTGAGGTGGGCCGTCCACTCCTTCGCAGGGCGGTCGGGACCTGGCGGCTTCACCCGCAGGTGCACATTGCCGACCGACTCGGCACCTGCCTTGAGGTCGAGCTCGTACAGGGCGGTGACCTGGTGTCCACTGCCAACCTCACCGGCGTCGACGGCATCGTTTCGGAAGTCCTGGTCGGCGATCTGGCGGTTGACATAGCCCACCTGCCGCCAGCCCTTGACCCGCGCGGGGTCGAATTCAACCTGCAGCTTCACATCTCGTCCCACGGTCTCCAGAGTGGCGCCCAGCTGCTCTCCGAACACCCGCTGGGCCTCCTTCCAGCCGTCGATGTAGACGTAGGTGCCGTCGCCAGCGTCGGCGAGCTGCTCCATCCGGGCGTCCTTGTAGTTGCCCGTGCCGAAGCCCATGGTGGTCAGCGTGATGCCGCCCTCGGCGTGGCGTCGGATGGTCTTCAGCATGTCGTCGGCGCTGGTGCGGCCGATGTTGGCATCGCCGTCAGACATCACGATCACACGGTTCTCTGCGCCATCGGCATAGCTGGCCTCGGCTTGTTGGTAGGCCAGGGCCATTCCAGAGTCCATGGCCGTGCCTCCGCCAGAGCGCAGGCCCTGGATGGCGCCCCGGATGGTGGCCCGTCGGCTGGCGGGTGTGGGCGGCAACGCAACTTGGATAGATCCGGCGTAGGTCACGATAGCCACGGTGTCTTCGTCGCCGAGTCCCAGCAGGGCGTGGTTCATGGCGCGCTGGGCAAGCCCCAGCCGGTCGGCGCCGCGCATCGAGCCCGAGGTGTCGACGAGAAAGGTCAGCCTCACGGGCTTGCGGTCTTCGAGACTCACCGACTTCGCCTGCACGCCGATGGTGAGCAGGTGTCGGTCCTGTGTGGTGGGGTGCGCGACCAGCTCGGTGGTGACACCCAGGGCCTCGTTGGCTTGGGGCTGGGCGTAGTCGTAGCGGAAGTAGTTGATGAACTCCTCGACCCGCACCGTGTCGGGAGAGGGGAGGGAGCCGGCCCGCAGCATCCGGCGCGCGTAGGTGTAGCTTCCGGTGTCCACGTCGGCGGCAAAGGTGGACTGCGCGTCGTCCGCGGTCTGGGTGAGGGGTGGGAGGCCGCGGGTCTTGGGGTCTGGGTGGACATGCCCCGCAGACACGCGGGTGTTGGGGACGGATTGGGGAAGCGTCCGCGGGATGTTGGAATTCATCGGTTGAAGGCCCTTGGTGCCGAGGCCGGAACCGCGAGAGCCGAGACCCCCGGAACCCACCTGAGTGCCCTTGGTTCCGATGAGACCGCCGATGCCGCCACCGTCGGTGCGCGCCACTGCTCCAAACGTCCCGCCTCCGCTTCTGTAGCTGCTGCGTCCAGAGCCAATGCCCTTGGTGCCGGGTCCGCCCAGTCGGTTGACGACACCACCGCCACCGAGGCCCGTCTTGCCTTCCTCCTTCTTCGCCTTCGCTCCTTCACCGGCATCGGGGTTGGCGTGAGGGCTTTCCTCCTCCGACATCAAGCTCACAAAGCGGTCGGGCGTGCTCTCCAGGCGTGCCGACGGTTCCGGCAGCTGTTCGGATGACGACTTCGCCTGGTTGAAGTGGACGAAGGCCGCGGTGGCGAACAGTCCGCAACAGACGAGGGTGATTGCAGGCATGACAAGGCGTGCGCCCTGACTGGGACGTGGCTCAGACATTGGGAAATCCCCGGCTGGCGGTTGGCTCGTGAGGCTTCATGAACCTGGAAGCCGTGCACACGAAGACAGACACAGCTTGGCCGGACCGGTTCGTTAGGGGAGTGTGAAGCAGCGACTCAGAAGAGCTTCGAGGTTGGGTTGGCGGGTCCACGCCCGGGGTCGCCCCGATAGACTCCGCCCTCATTGCCACCGAGGTTCTTGATGACGCTGTCCCTGCTCGATGCCGGTCTGTCCCGCGAAGTCTCCCAGCTCCAGGCCGAGGGCCGTGCAAAGGCGCCTGAACGCGTCATTGTCGACTACAAGCCTGCGGAAGGTCCCTACGGTCCTCGCTACAAGCTGGCGGGCTTCGACCAGTGGTGCATCCGCATGAACAGCAACAGCTACTTGTCGCTGTCCCATCATCCCGCGGTTCTGAGAGCTGCCGACGAGGCCTCGCACAAGTACGGCGCGGGTCCGGGTGCGGTGCGCTTCATCGACGGCACCTTTGCCGCCCATGTGGAGCTGGAGGAGCGCATTGCGGCCTTCTGTGGGCGCAGTCACGCCAAGATCTTCAACTCGGCCTACACCACCAACCTCGGGCTTGCGCTGGCTCTTCAGAACAAGAAGACCTTCTGGATTGGCGACGCGCTCAACCACAACTGCATCATCCGGGCGATGCGCATCGCGCGGGTGCCAAGCCACCACAAGGCCATCTTTGCCCACAACGACATCGGCCATCTGTCGCGCATTCTCGAAAACGACATCCCCGAGGGCATCGAGCGAGTCATCGTGATCTTTGATGGTGTGTTCTCGATGCGGGGGGACCACGCTCCGATCGGGGCCATCAATGCGGCCCTCGAACCGCATCGTGAGCGCTTCAAGGAAGGCCTGGTGACCATCGTCGACGACAGCCACGGCATCGGCGCCTACGGGGCCACCGGCCGAGGCACCGAGGAGATCTGCGGTCACAAGGTCGACATCGTCGTGGGAACCTTTGGCAAGGCCTTCGGCGTCAACGGGGGCTTTGTGGCGGCGAGCGAGGCGGTCGTCGAAGCGGTTCGCCAGAAGGCCGACACCTACATCTACACCAACCCCCTGAGCGTGGCGGACTGTGCTGCGGCCAAGGTCGCTGTGGATGTCGCCGACTCGCCGGAAGGGCTGGAGCGCCTTGCCAATGTGCGCGCCCGCATTGCTCAGTTCCGCGCCGGTCTCGATCGCCTGGGCCTGGAGTCCATTCCTGGAAAGCACCCCGTGGTGCCGTTGATGGTGCGCGACACCGACCAGACCACTCGCATGGTCAAGGCCTTTGGTGATGCAGGCATCCTGGTGGTGGGCCTCAACTTCCCGGTGGTTCCCCAGGGCGACCAGACCATCCGATTCCAGATCAACGCCGCACACACCGAGGCCGACATCGAGGCAGTACTCGACATTCTCGACCGCATCCGCTGAGCCAGTGCCCGTCTACCGCCTGCCCGAAGCCCACGTCTTTCCGCCGCCGAGCCACGCCGAGCCCGACGGCCTGCTTGCCGTGGGCGGTGACCTCCATCCCCGGCGCCTCCTGCTGGCCTATGCCCACGGCATCTTCCCCTGGTACAGCGAGGGGCAGCCGATCTTGTGGTTCAGTCCGGAGGAGCGCTTTGTGCTGCCTCCGGAAGAGCTTCGGGTCGGGCGCAGTCTGCGCAAGCGGGTGAAGCGCGGAGACTACGAGGTGCGCCTCGACACGGCCTTTTCGGGGGTCGTCCGGGCGTGTCGGGAGACAGCGCGTCCCGGTCAGGGAGGCACCTGGATCACCGATGAGATGGAGCGTGGATACGGACTGCTCCACCACATGGGCATCGCGCACTCGGTGGAGGCGTGGCAGAACGGCCAGCTGGTGGGCGGTCTGTACGGCGTGGCGGTGGGGCGAACCTTCGCGGGGGAGAGCATGTTCGCCCATGCCTCAGACGCCTCGAAGGTGGCCTTTGTGTGGCTGGTGAGACAGCTTCAGCGATGGGGGTTTTCGCTCATCGACTGCCAAATCCACACCGAGCACCTCGCGCGCTTCGGGGCCCGTGACATACCGCGCGACGACTTCTTCTCGGTGTTGCAGGCGGGTCTGGAGGACGGTCCAGCGCCGGGACCATGGCGCTTTGATGCGGACTTCCATCCGCTTGGCTGAACGACCACAGCTGTGCAACGCGCATCGAGCGGTATTGACCGCCGGCCCTACGGCATCGCCGTCACGAGGTCCGAGTAGGCCATCTGTCCCACATGCTTGTGGTGCAGCTGCCCGTCCTGATCGATGACAATGGTGGTGGGCAACACACTCACGCCGTAGTCGCGCTTGAGCTGTGAAGTGGCGGGGGCCACCGGCCAGGTGATGCCGAATCGCTTGGCCGCGCTCGCCATCTGAGACGTGTTGCCGGAGTCGACGGCCACCCCCAGCATCTGCACGTTGGGGTAGTCCCGCGAAAAACGCACGAGGTCGGGCATCTCGGCGCGGCAGGGGCCACACCAGCTGGCCCAGAAATTGAGCACCACTGGCTGGCCTTGCAGGCTCGTGAGCGGAATCTCCACATCGTCGAGGGTGTGGAGCGTGAAGACGGGCGCGGGGCCATCGAGGTTTGCTGTGCCGGAATCCATCGCCCGCTGACCGGCGAGGATGATGCCGAAGAGGGCGACGGCCACAACCATCGCAAGCAGCCAGTCGCGGGCCATGCTCGCGGCGGTGGGCTTGTCATTGTCGCGCTGGGCTGGGGTGTCGCTCATCAGCAGGCTCCGCCGCGCGGTCGGGCACGCACGTCGCTGCCCGGATATCGCTCGGGACTGCCGGACGGGGCGACTTGCAAAGAAGTGAATGCGCGCCGCTGGCCTGGGAGTCCCCATGAGCATGGCCAAGGCCCGACACGCGCGCATCCTGGCGGCGCTGTCCCAGAGGATGGGCAGTGTGGTCGCCGTGATGGAGGCCATTCATCGCCGTCACAACGCCAGCGCCATCATCCGGAGCTGCGAGGCCTTTGGGGTGCATGAGTGCCACATGGTCACCGGCCGCTTCCGTCCCAGCAAAGGGGCGTCGCGCGGAGCCGAGCGCTGGATCGACCTGCATCGCCATGTCGAGCTCGGCCCGTGCGTGGCCCAGCTGCGAGAGCGGGGCTTCAAGATCTACGTCGCCGACCTCGCCGACGAGGCCTACACCCCCGACACCGTGCCCGTGGATGGTCCGGTGGCTGTCATCTTCGGCGCTGAGCTTGTGGGCATCTCGGACGAGGCCCGCGCGCTCGCCGATGGGGCCATCCAGGTGCCCATGCGAGGGCTCACCGAGTCGCTCAATGTGGCGGCTGCGGCGGCGTGTACGCTGTTTCGGGTGGCGGAGCGGCGGCGGGCTGTGGTGGGTGGCGGGGATCTGTCCCCCGAGCTTCAGGCCGACTTCCTGAAGCGCTGGGTGGACCGCGAGGCAGTGAGTCACAAGGGCATGAAGGCCCGGGTCACGCCGCCGAGCTGAAGGACCGGTCGACCCACGCGTGCCGAGAGTCGCCGGGGGGCAAGGCCTGGCGCAGGGCATCGGCCATCTCGCCCACCCGCATGTTGCCGTCGTTGCGGGCCACGAGCGCTTCGATGTAGCGGTCTTCCCAGGCGGGCTCCTGGGCGTTTTCGGTGAGCTTCTTGAGCAGCTCCTCGACCCGCGCGGGCTCGATGCGGTCCTCGAGGTAGAGCCGCACGAGCATGCGGCCGGCCTGCACATCGTAGGGCTGCTGGCCACACTTGCCCGGGTTGGAGCAGGTCGACGCGAGGCTGGCTTCGAGCGCACCTGCGGCGCCGGCTCGGTCGCCCTGGCCCTCGCGGGTGCGGGCGAGCATGCGGTAGAGCCCCTGGTCCTTGGGAGCTTTGCGAAGCAGCGTCTCGGCTTCCTTCTGGGCGCCCTCGAGGTCTCCAAGGGCCTCCATCAGGCTGGCCCTGGACCCGCGGAGGTCGAGTCCGTTGTCGGTCTGGATGACCGATGTGAGCAGGTCGAGGGCTTCGGGCGCGCGGCCGATGCGGGCGAGCACCTGGGCGTGGGTGACCGCGGAGTGGGCGCCGGTGATGCGCTGGTGACCAACGGCCTCGTGGAATGCCGCGAGGTCGCCAGCAGCGGCAGGGAGCCGCCCGAGGGCGATGGCCGCCCGGGACCGCTCGTAGCGCGCGACCGCGTCCTTGGCGGCGTAGGGGGTGAGCGCATCGAACGCGCGGGAGGGGTCGCCGTCTTCGATGGACATGACCGCCTGCGCAAACGACGGACCGAGCTTCGACAGTCGCAGCCGCAGGTCTTCAGGCCAGCCTTCGAGGCGCATCGCGTAGCGGAGGCGGGGGTCGTCGGGTGGAAGGCCCCACAGCGGGTCGTCGCCCTCGGGAGTGATGGGCACATTGGCCTTCGCGACCTTCCGGGCGGTCTCGGCCTCGCGCAACGAGCGACCAAAGCGCCGGACTTCTTTGAGCTGGTCGGTTGAAGCGCCGAACTGAAGCGCAATCTCGAGGTGTTCCTTCGCTCCCACGGAGTCGCCGGCGGTGTAGCGCGCCTTCGCCTCGTCGAGGTTGAGCAGCACCAACCCTGCCATCGCCTGAGCCTTGAGCGCGCCGGCGTCGGGGTGGGAGATGTCTTCCACCGCCCACCGCGCGTCGTTGTACTCGCCACGTGCCAGCAGCTTGCGGGCCTTGTCCACCTGTGTCTGGGGGTCGTTTCCGAACATTCGAGACAGCCAGCCCATTTCAGGCCTCCGCAGTGGGGTCGACGCGGTCATCGCCAGCGTCGGTAATGTCGTCCTCTTCGTGGCCTTCGAGCTCATCGCTATCGGTGCCGTCGCCTTCCGGTTCGGGACCCCACAACGAGCGCCCGTAGCGACGGTACTCGTCGAGGAAGGTGAGCGTTTGGGGCTCCACCTTGTCCACATAGACCACGCCGTCCAGATGGTCACACTCATGTTGTGCGACAACGGCAGGAAAGCCCTGTAGTTGACGCTCGAATGCCACGCCGTCTTGGTCGAGTCCGCGCACGGTGACTTCTGCGGGCCGCGCGACCAGGCCCCGAAGTCCAGGCACCGAAAGGCAGCCCTCGAAGGTGAGGAGCTCGTCGTCGGAGGTGGGCGTGAGCTCGGGGTTGACCCACACTTCCATGCCCACCTCGGGGTCGAGCTGGAGCACGACGATGCGCACCGAGGCATGGACCTGGGGTGCTGCGAGCCCGGCGCCATCGGCGTCGTCGACGGTGTCCAGCAGGTCTTGGATGAGACGCTGCACGGCCGGTGAGGTGACCGCTTCAGGGTCGATGGGGTCGGCCACCCGCCGGAGCACGGGGTGCCCGAGGCGTGCGATCTTGAGTATGGACATGGGGGGATGGCCCGGCTTTCAAGGGGACTGGGACAGCCTTAGGTCTATCGGGTCCATGAACTCATGGTGGCGGTGCTTGCCGCGGGCAGGGAGTAAGGGTAGACCCGCGGCAACTTCGACCACCAACGTGGTCCCCCGGAACATGGAGAGCCACATGGCCGATCCCAACGACATTTGGCAGGACAACATCAAGAGCGAGCAGACCATCAACGGCAAGCGTGTGTCGTTCTACGTCGACATGGAGTGCATCCTGTGTTCGGTCTGCAGCGACGCAGCGCCGAACAACTTCCGGATGAGCGACGACGAGGACCACGACATCTGCTTCAAGCAGCCCAACGACGAGGAAGAGCTCGCGCAGTGCTACGAAGCGCTCGAGAACTGCCCCGTCGAGGCCATTGGCGACGACGGCCCCGCGGCCTGAGGTCGACGGCCTGAGTGCCTGGCGACGGCTTGACGCTAGAAGCCGTACACCGTCTTCCGCACAACCTCTGCTTCCTTTTCCGCCTGCCGAGCCCACCGTGACAGTGTGGGGTCGGCGGGTATCTGTGTGTCGAGATCGATCTTGCGATCGAGTGCCCACACGGCCCGACCATCTTGCAGCCCCAGGCGGAGCTCGCCAAGACGCAGCGTCTGGTAGTGAGACTTGGCCCAGACAGCGTCGCCTTCGCGGTGCAGCGGGTCGCGGTAGCGGTGCTGCTGGGCATCGATGACGATGTCCACCAGTCCATCTCGGGCGAGTGCCGCGGCGACTACCGGCGCGCCATGCGCCAGCAACACCACCACATCGTCCTGGTCCCACACCCCGGCCTCTACCAGCGCCCGCACCTCATCTTCGGCGTGGTGGGCTGTGTAGGCGTCGGGAATTAGAAGGTCTGGTCCGAGCCGGGCGATGCCGGTGAACACCACCGTGTGGGATCCCAGCTGCCGCCGCACAAAAGGGGTGATGCCGGGGCCTTCGATGTGGGCGCTCACGAGCGGCAGTCCCTCGAGGTCGTCGAGTGCCGACAGCCCCACGAGGTCGGCCCAAGCGACGTTGAGCGCCACGGGGTCCAGTGCTCCGTAGCCGCGCACCATCCACTTGTTGGTGGCGGTGGCATCGGCGCGGGCCACCCCAGAATCTTCGGGGGTTCCATCGAGAAAACCGCCAGCGTCGACCATCCACACGGTTGTGCTCGGTGTCCGCAGGCGGGTCTCGGCCGCGTAGGTGTGGATGCGAGCGAGGCCACCACGGGGGTTTTCGGTGCAGCCGCAGGGTCCCAGTACCCCCTCGGTCTCGCCGCCGTACAGGAGCACCAGGTCGGCCAGGTCGGGGTGCGCGAGTCGTTGGGACAGGTCGCCGGTCTCCACCACTTCCGAGCGCAGGCCCGCGCGTGGCTCCGAGATGGGACGCAGGTCGGGGCGCTTGTCGGGACGGCAGCCTATCGCCACGGTCGCGGCAAGCAGGGTTATCATCCATCGTGAGGGCAGGAACACGCAGGCACCTCCTTGTGCGGCCTATCTCGATGCGGGCAGCCTTCAGATTTCCTGGGACAGACCGAATCGCGAATTATCAGTCGGGAGGACCCCATGCTCGAACAGGCCACCACGCCCAACGATGCGCTTCGGATGCCCGGCGAGATCGACGCCCACTTGATGTTTGTCGCCCTCGATGCTGTGCCGGTGGTGCTTCAGGCGGGCAATGTGCGCGTGCCGGGGCGCTTCGACCTCGCCGATGGCTTTGGGGAGATCGCCTTCATCGACCAGCGCACGTCGACCATTGCCACTGTCCTGTCGCCCGGCGAGGTCACCGCCGAGTACTACCTGGGCGGCTCGTCGCTGCATCGCTTCTCCACTCGTGTGATCGCCCGTAGTGTGCATGACCGGGTGCGTCTGGCTCGTCCACGCCTCATCTCGCGGGCGGAGCGACGCATCGTGCCGCGCTTTCAGCTGGTCGACGCCTCCAGCTACAGCTTCACCTTCTCGGAGCCCGAGGAGGCGGTTCCCGCTGAGGTGGTCGATCTGTCCAACACGGGCGCCCAGTTGCTGGTGTCGTGCTCCTTGGGGCTCACCGGCGGTGGACAGAGCGCCGCTGGTTGGCTGCGCCTCGGTGCCGACAGCGAGCCCGTGCCCGTGACTGTGGAGGTGCGCCACGTTGCGCCTTTCGATGCGGATCGAGTGTCGGTGGGGGTGCGCTTTGCCGAAATTCGCCAGGTCGACCAGGTGCGCTTGACCCGCCATGTCGTCGGACTGCCTGAGGGCCACGTCGCCTGACCCCTCGTCCTGCGGTTAGCGGACACTGGGGCCGGCACCGTCGCTGGAGTCCCTTGCGGAGCGCCCCGTGAATCGCCTGCTGGTGATGCTGTTCGTCGCTGCCTTTGTGGCGCTGGCCTTGTGGGACATCCTGCGGCGCAACCCCGAGCTTCGGGAGCGCCTGCGCGGAGCCTCCCCTGCTCCGCCAAAGCCCTCTCCTCGAAGTCGTCCTGCGCCAGACAAGTCGTTGGTGCGCGGTCAGGTCATTGAGCTACGCCGCGATCCCTACCGGGTGCTTGGTCTGGACCGCGATGCCACGCCAGAAGAGATCAAGGAGCGGGTCGAGCAACTGCGCAAGGAAAACGATCCCGCCCGGCTCGCCGACTTGAGCGACGACCTCCAGGCCCACGCCGCGCGCCGCATCGAAGAGGCCGAGTCGGCTTGGCGTCAGCTTGATGGGGAGTCCAACGCCGAGGAGTAGTGGGTGCTACTCGGCTTTTTCCACGACCACCCGCACGCTCGCGCGCACACCGGCGAGGCGGTCGGGCACCGGCCATCGGGCAGCCAGTGTCTCCACACACGCCGCGAGTCCGGGGGCTTCAGTGGAACGCACTCGCGGCGGGTCGGCAAAGGTGAGGCTCAGCTGCAGGTCGGTCGAGTCGGTGTGCGTAGCGCAGTGGTCGAGGTGGAGACTGCGCTGTCTCAGGAGGCGACTCAGCTCGTCGTAGGCGTGATCTTCGGTGATGTGCTGGGTCCAGTCGATGGACACTGCGCCCAAGCGGACAGCGGCCTTCGCAGGCTCATCGGGCGGAGGCGACGCAACGGTGTCGGCCCCTCCGTAGGTGGTCACGACCGAGCCTTCTTTGTCGACGAGGAGAAGGTCGAGTCCATCGATCGACGCGCCGGCCGGGGTTGCGACGAGGAAGACTAGTGTGGTGAACAGTCGATGCACGGCAGCTCCGGAGCCAGCTACGACAACGGTCGGCTCCGAGGGTTCCTGGAGGAGAAGTCCAGGAGGGAGGCTCAACAACCGATGGCGGGCGCTTGTTCGCCCCCTGTGTGTCCGGCATCAGGATACTTGGCCGGGACTCCATGGCAAGCAGTCCACTCACTCCAGCTATGGTCCGCGATGCCTCACGCTGCTGCTCTCCAGCCGTTGCTCACTCGCCAGGCCGGCATTCGTGCCCGGCTGGCGGCCGACCAAGTCCGGCTGATTTCCCATCTGCGCCAGCTCGCGCGGCTGCTGCTCCCGGATGCGGCCCCCCCCACCGTGAAGGCCGTGGGCGAGCTGCTCGACGATGCCACTTTGGACCTCGTGCTCGACGATCTGGAGCGACTGGCCGACGCGGAGCGCACCCGCTTGGGGGAGGTGTCGGTCGATGAGGCACTCAAGGAGCACCCGTCTCGAGTCGCTCGGCTGGAGCGCCGTTCAGCTGAGGCGGCTTGTCGGCGGGAGGCTCACGCTGCGGAGCTGGCCCGTCTCGACACCGACGCCTTCCGCTGGCTCCGGGCCCGCCGACTGCAGCGCGACGTCCGCCAGACCCCTGCCGACAAGGCCCTGAGAATCGTTACTTTCGCTAGATGGCGCGAGCAGATGGTCGAGACCGATCTGCGAGAGTCGCTGGGTCACGAGGGCTTCGAGAGCGCCGCTCGAGCCTACGCCGAGGCCGAAAAGGGACTCCGTCGGTCCACCGATGAAGCGGAGCGCACCGCGCATGCCGCCGCCGCTCTGCGCGACCTCGTCCTCGAACACACCGACCTCGAGGAGCGCGTGCGCACCGAGCCCCGTCGTCGACTTCGCGTGCTGCGACAGGATCTGGAGGTCCGGCTGGTGCTCACCAATCTGTCGAAGGTGATTCTGCGGGCACCCGAAAGTCTGCGCAGCTCACTGGCGGAAGCCCACGCTGTAGAAGTTCGCTTGCGAGGCTGGCAAGACCTCGACACTGCCATCGACCAGCTGGGGACGGAGCTCGTCGAACTGGGTCATCCGGTCGAGGAACTGACTGCGTCCATCGACCGCTTGATCGATATGCTGGCGAACTTCCACGACTTCGAGGCGTGGTTGCGCGCGCTGGTGAGCGGTGATCAGACCTGCTGCTGGAAGCTCCTGCGACAGTCCGCGCCCGAGGGCGACGACCTTCCTGCTGCGCTGCTCGACCTGCTGATTCCGCGGCTCCATCGGCGCACCGTCCAGGGCGGCCCCGCCTGAGCGCTACTGGCCCTTGGGCTTGTTGCGGTCGTAGTCGATCTCAGGGTCGGCATCGCGCTGCAGGGCGCCGGCGTCGGACGGGAGGTTCCAGCGGTCTCCGCCTTCTTTGGCGCATGTGGTCTGGTCGACCTTCTTCACCTTGCGGCCGTAGCTGAGGATGAGTCCGTAGGGGTCGGCTTCGATCTTGACATCTTCGGAGCGGCCCTCGACCGCAAAGCGCCCGCGCCCGTCCTCCACCATGATCATGCCGCCCAGTCCGCGTTCTCCGTCCTGGTCGCGAATGGCGACAGGCATATCGAACTGACCGAAGGGGATGTCAGTGGTGATGCAGCCGTCCACCGTGAAGGTGCCGTCGGCGTCGGGTTCGAGTGCGTACTCCAGGGTGACCTCGGGCACGAAGCCACCGCGAATCCAGTACGAGAAGAAGTGGTCGAGATCCATTCCTGACGACATTTCAAACGCGGTCTGCAGCTGCTCCGTAGTGACCAAGGTGCCGGCGTGCTGGGACGAGAAGCGGTCGATGGCCTGGAAGAAGGCGAAGTCCCCCACCCGCTCTCGCAGCATGCGCGCCATCACGTAGAAGCCGTAGTCCTTGAAGATGCCACCGCGGAAGCGAGCCATGCTGCCGCCATCGGTGAGCGACAAAAAGCGGTCTTGGCGGGTGACCTGTCCCCGGCGCTCGACGTCTTCGTTGGGAGTTTCAAGCTGCTCGCGCACGTACTCAAGCCGGCCCTCGAAGGCCTCAAAGCCTTCTTCTTCCTTGGCGGAGCGGGTGTAGAACATGCCGAAGGCATCGGAGATGGACTGAATCATCCACTGGTCGCGGGACGACGCGGGTGTGATGACCTGGCCCCACACCTGCGTGGTGAGCTGCTGCACGAGATCGGACTGGAAGCGGAAGGGGTTTTCTTCGGTGAGCTTCGAGCGGGAGGTGACCGTCTCGCCCACCTTAATGGTGGACCAGCCCACTATGCTCGCCGCGGCCTGTTCGACGTTGCGGGCGTAGAGGTTTTCCTTGAGCTCGCTGACGCCCTGGTAGACGTCAAGCTCGTAGAACTTGGGCAGCTTCATGAAGCGTCGCAGGTACAGCAACATGCGCCGAATTTCGGGCGGGAAGGTCGGGGAGTTCGCGGCCCAAGTGGGAAAGGCGTAGACGTTGATGGCCGGCAGTCCCGCAGCACCCGGCTCTTCAAGCACGCGCCAGATACCGGCAGCCACCGCTGGCTTGCGCATGTTGCGGCCCTTGCTGGTGATCCAGCGCCAGCCGGATTCGTCGACCCGAGTGCGGGCGGTGTCGCCGGAGATGGCCGCTTCGAGCTTGCGCGGAGGCAGGCCCACCTCGACCTGAAAGTCCCACGGGGTTCCACCAGCGGCGGGCAGCAGCTCAGGCAGGAAGCGCTTGGGTCCGGTGCAGGCACCAGCGGGTCGGTAGGCGTTGGACTGGGAGCCAGACGCGAGGTCTCGGTTGCCCTGCACCACATCCCACATGCCGTTTTGCCACTCGGCCTCCCACTCGATGTTGAGCGTGACCTCGTCCTTCACGTTGAGCGGCTTGGGCAGTACCACCAGCAGCTCCTGGGGTACGCCGGTGGGCTCTTTGAGGCTGAAGGACTGACTGCCGATGTTGGAGTTGGCGCCGGTGCTGCCGCTGGTGTTTTCGAGGTTGCCGCCGTACTCAGCACCCTGAGCGATGGAGGGGGCAGACAGCGAGTTGTCGAGGGCGAATTTGCGGCTCTGGAGCGCGTCGAGCTCCATGAAGTCGACCGGCTCGCCTTGAAGGGTCTCGAGTGCGGTGACCTTGAAGGAGCCCTTGTTGGCCTCGTCGCGAGGCAGGCGCAGCAGCACGTGGCGCACATTGTCGTCGGTGGCCCGCAGCGTGATCTCGGCCTTCACCCGAGGACGGATGAAGTTCATCCGCTTCCACGGACGCAGCTCCACTGTGGCCTTGGCGAAGACCGCTTCGACTCGTTGATCGGGGACCGGTGCGCCGTCGGAGGGACGTGGGCGAAAGCGCTCGCCACCGAACTCGACCAGCTCCAGCTGCTTTTCGCGGTCGATGCCGTGCACGAAGGCGGTGGAATACTGGCCGGTGCCGCGGTGGTCGAAGCCGTCGCGAAAGCAGGTGAGCCACTGGTCTTCGGGGCTGTCGATGCTTTTGCGCTTCTCGACGACGTGAAAGCGGTCGTCGGTCTGGAACTCGCCGATCATCCGCAGGTTGCGCCAGGGCTCCTGCAGCAGGTCGTGGACCATGCGGTCGTACTGCACGAAGTCGACGAGGTCGATCCCGCTGGAACGGAGCAGTCGACTGCGCTTCGGGAAGATCTGGGCGGCCTCCAGGCGGGCCTTCATCTGGCCGCGGTTGGCGGTGACCACCAACTCCTCGACCACCTTGCGGGTGTTGTTGTCGAGGACCATTTCCGTGATCACGCTGCCCGCACCTACTGGGTCGAGTCGACTGATGACGTCAGCCATCTGCCGGTCGGCTGTCATCACCATCGCCCGCTGGAAGGTGGTCTCGTAGGGCGCCTCCAGGTGGGCGACGGGACGCATCTCCTCGGGGGACTTCTGGCCCTGCATCACCATGTGGTTGGCGAAGCGCTGAGCATCCGCACGATCTTTGAGGTCGACCTTCAGCCGTCCCTTTCCAAAGAACACAAAGCCGACTTCGCGGGTCGGTATGTTGTTGCTGCCCGACAGCACCGGCACGATCACGCCGGAGTCGAACACCGCGCGACACACGCCATCTTCGATGAGGGTCTTGTCGACGATGCGGGCTTCGTCGGCCAGCCGGAGGTTGCCGTAGGACTTGAGGTGGGCCTCCAGCTCGCCGGATGAGCGCACCTCCTCCAGATCGGGCAGGGTCTCATCGAGGTCTTCGGCAAGGACAAACTCGTCGAGCTCCTCCGGAGCCGGTGCACCGCTTTCCTGACCGATGGCCGGAACTGCGAGGAGGGTGGCCAGGAGGGCCAGGACGCCACGGATATGGGCGCGAGGAAGGGGCTTTACGGGGGACGTCATGGAGCCTCCGTGGGGGCCGGGGCAAGACCGGGGAACACCTGCACATCGACGCCGTGGACGCACGCGGCGTCGGCAATCTGTTCGAGGCGGGCTTGGGAGAGGGGGCCTACCGTGGGATCGGCGGGGGAGCGAGCGATGGTGGTGACCTGTACCTGACGGATTTCTCCGCCGGCGGCGAGGATGTGGCCGATGTGGTCGGCCCAGGCCTGGACTTCGAGGTCGTCTGGGGCGTCTTCACCCAAGCTGCAGAACAGGCACTGCAGGACAATTGGACGCTGCTGGGCGGCGTGAGTGATCTGCCGAAGCACGGTGCGCAAGGGGATCTGGGTGCCGTCCACGCGGGCGAACCACGCGGGGGTGCCGGCGTCGAGCTTGGCCCAGATCTCACCCCCGAGCGCATCAAGGACATCGAGTCCGCGGACCACACGGGGGCGATCCAGCAGCGTGGCATTGGTGAGGAGGTGGACCTTGAGATCGTGAAGCGCGTGCTTGTCGCGTAGCTTGCCCACCACCTCGACAGCTTCTGCAAACTGGGGACAGGAGGTGGGCTCTCCATCGCCTGCGAAGGCCACATCGTTGACCCGTCGAAGCGCGGGCGCTGCGGTGTCGAAGGGCGCTGTTGACCACAGGGAACCGTCGGCCACTCGGGTGAGGAGGTCGTCGAGCTCTGTTTCCAGCACGGTGATGTCGACGTTGCGATCCTGGGTGGCGGAGGTGGTGCGGTCGACCTGACAGTACGGACACGCGAAGTTGCACACCTTGTCGGCATTGAGGTTGATGCCAATGGACAGGCCGCGCGAGCGTCGGGACACCACCGCGTACACATACACGTTGTTGTGAAGCTCGCGGCGGTGGTCGCGAAAGTCGAGTCGCCTCTTGGGCGACGGGGCGGGGACCGGGGTGGGGGGGATGGCCATGACCAGTCCTCTAACCTTGCAGATCGGGTGGGGTTCGAGCGGGGCTGAAGGTGGGGAGATGCGCACGGGTTGTTCACGTGGCCCGTGGACGGGGCTTTCCGACCACTACTTTGATGGCGGCGACCGGGGGCGGCAGATAGGGGCCGTGCCGCTCGACGCCACGCGGACCGACCGGTTCGGCGCATGGCTCACACACCCTTCATCTTTGTTGGAGTCACGGTTGTCCTCTGGAATCTCCCTGTCCTCGCGTCTTGTGTCACTTTGCGCCCTCCTCGGCGCACTCGCCTGCAACCCCCCGGCGGCGCCCGCCCCGCTCCCCGGTGAGATCCCCTCTGGCGGCACCGTGGTGGCCACCGTCGACGGCCACGACGTCACCCAGGAGATGGTCGATCTCACCATCAAGCAGCTCCCCGATCAGCTCAAGGCGCAGCTCGAGCAGAGTGGGCAGATCAGCCAGGTGCAGGAGCAGGTGGTCGTGGGCGAGGTGCTCTACCGCGAGGCCCTCAAGCGCAAGATCCACGAGCAGCCCGAGGTGAAGACCACGGTGGCTCTCGCCGCTCGCTCGGCTCTCACCGACGCCCTCTTCAACCAGATCATCGACGAGCGTGCCACGGCCGCCCGGGTGCAGCAGTACTACGACGATCACCTCGTGCAGTACAAGCAGGAGCAGGTCCAAGCCCGCATCCTCGTGGTGGCCACCGAGAAGGCCGAAGAGGTTCAGGGTAAGCTCGACGGCGGCGGTGACTTCGTCGCGCTGGTGGGTGAGTACAGCGAAGATCCCAACACCAAGGGCAAAGGGGGCGACCTCGGCTGGATCGAAAAGCGCAGCATGCCTCCCAACTTCGCCGAGCCCATCTTCGGTGCAGCCAAGGGCGACGTGGTCGGTCCCATCGAGGCCGGTCCCCGTCAGCTGTTCTTCAAGATCGAAGACACTCGCGACGCGACCCCCCTCTCCGAGGTCGAAGAGGAAATCAAGGAAGCTCTCAAGCAGGACATCGTCACCGAGTACATCGAGGAGATGAAGAAGGGCGCCGCCATCGAGACCAAGGGCGGCGCTGCTGCGCCTCCAGCGGCTCCGGGTGCGCCAGCGGCTTCCGGTGCGCCAGCAGCTCCGGCGGCCCCAGCAGCTCCGGCGGCCCCAGCGGGGCACTCGGCCGACGACGGCCACGGTCACTGAGATGGGTGGGCCCCGTCGCTGGGTGCTGGTCCTCGGGGCCTCGTCCGGCTTCGGGGCGTCGCTCTGTCGGGCGTTTGCGGCGGAAGGCTGCGGCATCCTGGGCGTTCATCTCGACCGTCGCTCGGGGCTGCCCGTCGTGAAGGACCTGGTCTCCGAGCTGGAGGCCATGGATGTGCCCGTCCGCTTCTTCAACGACAACGCCGCGTCGGATGAGCGCCGTGAGGCCATTCTCGGTGAAGTGGAGGAGCTGGTGGGCGATGACGGCGTGGGAGTGCTGGTCCACTCGCTGGCCTTCGGCACCCTTCGCGCGTTTGTGCCTCCGGAGGGGTCGAAGGACCGCCCGGTGGCCCGGCGTCAGGTCGACATGACCCTCGACGTGATGGCGCACAGCCTCATCTACTGGGTGCAGGACCTCGTCTCTCGGGGCCTGCTCACCCGGGGGGGGCGGGTTTACGGCATGACCTCATCAGGCTCGCAGCGCGTGTTTTCCAGCTACGGTCCGGTGTCCGCTGCGAAGGCTGCGCTGGAGTCGCATGTGCGCCAGCTTGCCTTCGAGCTCGCCCCACGTGGGATCACCGTCAACGCCATCATGGCCGGTGTCACCGACACTCCGGCGCTGCGCAAGATCCCAGGCTCCGATCGGATCAAGGCGCTGGCTGGAGAGCGCAATCCCGGCGGGCGGCTGACCAAGCCCGACGACGTCGCGGCCTGCATGGTCGACCTCGCGCGGCCGGGCACCTACTGGATGACCGGCAACACCATCCGGGTCGATGGCGGGGAGGACATTTGCGCCTGAATGCTTTGCTGATCGCTGTCTTGGTGGGGTGCTCATCGGGTGGGAAGGGCTCGGATGCCACGTCGGACTCGGGTACTGCGGACTCTGGACAAGCCGGCCCCACCGACGAAGACCTCCTGCGCGCTGCCATCGAAGGCCAGACCGATGCGGAGACCGCGCTTGCGCAGGTAGCCGACAGCGATGGCCTTCCCGTGGAGACGGCCGACGGCACGTTCCTGTTTGCATGTCTGTGCGGGGATGGCGAGTGGATGCTGGCCGGCGACCACGATGGGTGGACGGGCGCGGCCATGTCCCGGTCGGGGAACTTGTGGTGGACCGAGGTGGTCGTCGATGCACCCGACGGCAGCTTCTACAAGTTCACCGACGGCGCAGCCTGGAACCCCGACCCCCTGGCCCGCCGCTACGCCTACGACGAGCTTGGCGAAAACAGCTTGGTGCGGGCTAGCTTCGCGCATCTTGAGCGCGGCGTCACTCCGGCCGCCCACGGGCTGGATGGCCGTCGACTGCGGGTCTGGGTGCCCGCAGATGGTGTGTTCTCGCATGCGCTGTACGTCCACGATGGGCAGAACCTCTTCGATCCCGACGCCATCCACGGCGGCTGGCAGCTCGACTCCGCCATCAACGAGGCGGATCTCCTCGTCGTGGGGCTCGACAACACGCCGGCCCGAATCGACGAATATACCCACACCATCGATATTATCAGTGGCGAGTCGATGGGCGGCCGGTCCGACGACTACGCTGCGATGGTCGCGGATGTGCGAGCTCGGATGGAGGACCGCTACGGCGCCGCGGACACCACTGGCCTGATGGGATCCAGCCTCGGCGGTCTGGTGAGCTTGCTCATCGCGGATGCCCAGCCCGGGGAGTGGGACGCCGCACTCAGCATGTCGGGCACCATGGTCTGGGGCAGCATCGGCACCAACGGCGAGACAGTGCTCGACCGCTACGCCGCAGCAGGGCATCGCGACACGTCGCTGTACCTCGACTCTGGCGGCGGCGGCACCTGTGTCGACGTTGATGGCGATGGGCTCGAAGACGACGCGACCGATGCGAGCGACAACTACTGCGAGAACCGACAGCTCGCCGACCAGCTGGCCGCCGACGGCTACACCTGGGAGATCGACCTCTGGCACTGGCACGAAGCCGGCGCCTCACACAACGAAGCGTCCTGGGCGGCGCGGGTTCACCGACCCCTGGACATCTTCCTCGGGCTGTGAGGCCCCGTCTGGGAAAGCCCCAGCCCCCATCAGGCGTTAGGCGCCAGCGTCTCGTCTCTGGGCGCGGTCCGACCGGCGCCCTGCATCCATCTGGAGCCTTTCATGCGTCCCAACTCCGCCGTCATCGCTGGCGCCGCAACTCTCTTCGGTCTCGCCGGCATCGGTCTGGTCGCGTGCGCCAACTCGCCCATTGAGCCCGCGGCGGCTCCGTCGGCTCCTGCCGCGGCAGTGACGGCCCCAGCTCCCACCGGTGCAACGCCTCGTGATGCCGTCGTGGCCACCTGGAACGGCGGCACCGTCACCTACGGCGACCTGGCCGATGAGCTTGGGGTGCAGCTGGTGCAGATCGAGGTCGAGTACCTCAACGGCAAGTACCAGGCGGAGTCCCAGGGCCTTGACCAGATGGTCGTCACCAAAATTCTTGAGGCGGAAGCTGTGGCCGGTGGCTTCGGCGAGGTCGATGCTCTGCTCAAGGCCGAGGTCGAAGACAAGGTCGCCGCGCCCACCGAAGCCGAGCTCCGCGAGTTTTATCAAGTGATGCAGCGGCAGCTCCGGGGAGCCAGCTTCGAAGAAGTCCGCGAGCGCATCGTGGCGGAGGTCACCCGTCGCAAGCAGGCTGAGCGCTTCGGGTCCTACATGGAAGAGCTCAAGGTCAAGCACGGCTTGAAGACCACCCTTTCGCGTCCCGAGCTGCCTCGGATCCCGGTGTCCGTCGACGACGACCCGAGCAAGGGGCCAGCCACCGCCAAGGTCACCATCGTGCAGTTCGCCGAGTACCAGTGCCCGTACTGCGGCAAGGCCGGCGAGTCGGTCGACAAGGTGATGGAGGTCTACGGCGACGACGTGCGCATGGTCTTCCGCGACTTCCCGCTGTCGTTTCACCCCCGTGCCATCCCCGCTGCGGTGGCCGCCAACTGCGCCGGCGAGCAGGGCAAGTACTGGGAGATGCACGACAAGCTGATGGCCGACCAGCGCTCGCTCGAAGAGGCTGACCTGCTGGCCCACGCCCAGGCGCTTCAGCTCGACCTGAAGAAGTGGGACGTCTGCCGCAGCGATCCCAGCCAGGCCGCCGAGGTCATGAAGGACTTCGAGGACGGTCAAGCGGTCGGCGTCAGCGGCACCCCCGCCTTCTTTATCAACGGCATCATGATCTCGGGGGCCCAGCCCTTCGAAGAGTTCAAGCGCATCATCGATGGCGAGCTCGACCGCGGCTGATCTCACTGACTTCGGTCAGGCGCCCGCCGCCCAAGCCCCCTGCGCAGTCGCTATGCTGCCGGTCGCGGTGACTCGGGTGACCGCTGGGAAGGCTCGTGTCGAAGTCATCTGAAGCCAAGTCGCCGTCCTCCTCGAAGGCCAAGGTCAGAGGGGGCGGCGCTTCAGCGTGGGTGCGCACTGTCGTCGACGATGTCTTTGGCATCGATCTACGTGCCCTTGCCGTGATGCGCATTCTGCTTGGCATGATCCTGCTGCGTGATCTGTGGGTGCGGTCCTACGACCTCGTCGCTTTCTACTCGGACCGCGGCGCGCTTCCTCGCGAGGCCATCCTCGAGCGCCTCGACAGCACTTGGCGCTTCTCTCTCCACATGATGAACGGCGAGTGGCAATTCCAGGCCGCGCTGTTCTGCATTCATGCTGTGTTCGCGGTGATGCTGCTCGTGGGCTTTCGCACCAAGCTGGCTAAATTCGTGTGCTGGATCTTCGTGATCTCGCTGCATGCCCGCGGCAGCATCCAGCTACAGGCCGGCGATGTGGTGCTGCGACTGCTGCTGTTCTGGTCGCTGTTCCTGCCACTTGGGGCTCGGGTGTCCATCGACGCGATGCGCTCCCCGGTGCTCAAGCACGCCGCCAGCAGGGTGGTCTCGGTCGCTTCGGCCGCCTTTGCTCTCCAGATGGCCTACATCTACTTCTTCACGGCCATCCTGAAGTCCGGGCGACCATGGAAGGACGGAAGTGCCGTCTACTATGCTCTCAGCATCGACTACTTCGGCAAGCAGCCCTTCTGCGGGATGGTCCTCGGCACCACGCCGGTCATCGATGTGCTGGGCGCGGACAACCACGCATGGCTCGTGGCCAATGTGTGGCCGATGATTCATCCCCAGGTGCCCTGGGGGGCCAGTGCCCTCACCTTCGGCACCGTCATCTTCGAGTGGGTTGGCCCGGCGCTGCTGTTTCTGCCGTTCTGGCGGGCACCGCTGCGCACTCTATCTGTGTTTGGCTTCATCGCGATGCACCTCGGCTTCTATGCGGGTCTCGAGATTGGCCTGTTCCCGTGGATCTGCATCGCGGCGTGGATTGCTCTCATCCCAGGGCCGTTCTGGGACCGCCTCGGCTGGACGGACTCTCCCACCGTCAAGCGTCCCATCCGGCGAGAGCGCTGGCACCACAACGCTTTCGCCTTCTTCTTTCTGCTGCTGGTCACCAACTGGAACATGTCGACCATCCGCAAGCAGCTGCCGAGCGCCCCCATTGTGCCGTCCGAGGTTCGCTGGGTGGGTCACCTGCTGCGCCTCGACCAGAACTGGAACATGTTCGCTCCCTACCCTCTCAAGGATGACGGCTGGTGGGTGATGCCCGGCAGGCTTGTGGGGGGCAATGAAGTGGACCTCTGGGGCGGCGGCGAGCCCAAGTGGGTGCCGGTCGACGACTCCGATGGCCACAAACCCCATCTCAAGTCGGGCGACGACTCCCTGGAGCTGGACCGGACCCAGCCTGAGCTGGTGTCCGCGATGTACCCAAGCCAGCGCTGGCGCAAGTACATGCGCAACATCTGGCTCAAGAAGTACAAGGGGCTGCGGCTGTACTACGGCAAGCATGTGTGCCGGCAGTGGAACGCGGAGCATCGCGGTAGCGAGCGTCTGAAGAGCTTCAAGATGGTCTATATGAAGCAGGTCACGCCCAAGCCGGGTGAGTCCGGACGCATCGATCCGGTTCAGATCTGGAACCACAACTGCTTTGGCAAGTCCTCGGGGGGCAGCGAGAAGAAGGAGGCCAAGAAGACCCCGCCCATAAAAGGCACCCCCATAAAGGCCTCCACCAAGAAGTTGGTGCCCGACGTCGCAGTCCCGAAGGAGACCACCCCTGTGACCGCACGGCCAGCTGAAGCGCCCTCGCCCAAGTAGGCGAGGTCCCGCTTAGTCGATGTCGTCGTAGGACGGCTTGCGGCGGCGAGCTAAGGCGATGGCGCCGCCGATGAGTCCCACCAGGGCCACCAGTGGTCCGAGCACCATGGGTGAGGTGGGCCGGTAGGTGAGGTAGTAGCTGATCCAGCGGTCTGCCCGGATGATGGGGGCCCCCGCGTTGGGACCGGTGAAGCTCACGTCGGCCTGCATCTTCACCAAAGAGGCGTCGAGGTCGGTCGCCTCGCCGCCGCCGACACCCCACCAGGTGAGCATGCCCTGGTCATAGGGCGCAATCGCGAGGCGAAAGGCGCCGGTGGACGCTGGCGGCCGAAAGTACACGCCCAATCGGTCGCCGATGGTGACCGCTTCGCCCACCGGCACCTCGGCCTTCGCGCGGCCAAAGAAGCGCTCGTGGAGCTGGGCCTCGACGCCTTCGAAGCTGTGTTCGTCGAGGGGGTCGAGGTGGAGGGGGGTCGGGCAGAGGAGGGTGACGTCGGGATTGGCCACGGCCTTCGGACGCACGCCCACCACACACGTGGTGCGGTCGATCTCCTCGATGCCGATGGTGCCCACGACCTTGGCCACTTCGTCGTCTTCAGCTCGCAGTGGCTCGCGCCAGTCGTCGGGCAGGGTCACCTCGAAGCCGCCCTTGTCGCTGGCAATCTTGCCGCCCTTGGTGGTGTAGGGTTTCTGGTCGATGCGCACGGACTCGACCAGCTCGCGCAGTGCACCGGTGGCGACCTTGGCCTTGCGCTGGCCGGTCACCACCCGGGCATGCACCGTGTGGCCGGCGCCTTCGACCGCGTAGACTTCGGCCACGCCCTTGCCGCCCTTCACCACGACCTGCAGCGTGACGTGGCCCGTCTTGCGTCCACCGAGCTCGATGACTTCCTGGTCGACCACGCTGACCTCGGCCCTGGCCTCTGCGGCGATCTGCTCTTCGTACATCTTGGCCCAGGCCGCGACATTGTCCTTTGTGACGGGCAGCTGGTAGGGCGTGACCCAGATCTGCAGCACGCTGCCGTCACTGTGCTTGGCCTTGAGCGCCCAGTCCGACCACCCGCCTGATGGGACCTCCCAGCCGGCCGGGAGCTTTACGCCCCAGCCAGCGTCAGTGAGCGCCCAGTGGTCGTCTTCGGCCTGGGCAGGGGTGGCGAGGAGAGCGAGTGCGAGCGGCAGAGCAAGAGCCATGGGGGCGTCCGAGTCGGGAATTGGCCGGACGAGCCTACTGACTTGAAGCCGGTCTGCGGTCTGCGTTGACACGCTTCTTGCGAGGTCACCCCGGGTTGACAGGACCCTGGCGGCAGGCGAGCCTTCGATATCGAAGAGGATGACGTGGCGGGTCAGCACGGACGCAAGCGCGCGTGGGCGGAGTGGAAGGCGTGCGTCGAGGCGCCCGGCCGGCTTGAGGTGGTGGTAGCCGTGGTGGCGTCGGCTGTGGTGGTGGCCTGGTCGGGCGCACCGCTGGTCGAAGATGCGCTGTTCTGGTGGGTGCCCAAGGCTCTGCTGGTGGCCGAGCAGGGTCCCCGGCTGGTGCTTGATGGAGGGCTGCCCGATGGGATGATCATTGGTCGGGAGCTGGCCACCTTGCCACCTCAGTGGCTGGTCGGACTGCCGGACTACGCCCACCCACCGCTGTGGTATTGGTGGCTGGGCGCTTGGCTGCGCCTCTTTGGGAACAGCGTGGTGGTGATTCATCTCGCGTGTGTGCCGTTTGCAGCAGCGCTCGGCTGGGGATCGGTCGCGCTCGCCCGTCGGCTGGGAAGTCCGTGGGCGGGGCTGGCGCCGCTGGCCGTACCGCCGGTGGTGGCCCAGCTGGTGCGACCCGAGCTCGACCTGCCCCTGCTGGCCTGCACGGTGTGGGCCCTGGTGGCTTTGCTTGGTGGTCGCTGGGCGCTCTTTGCGGTGATGGGCGTGCTGGCGGTATTCTTCAAGGAACCTGGGGTGCTTCTGTGTGTGCCGGCCGCTGTGATGTGGACGCTCGCTGACCGGAAGTGGACCCACCTGCCTGCTGTGCTCGCCCCCCTCATCGCGCTGGGAGTGTGGGGACTGGTCCACGGAGGACTCGCCGGTGCAGAGCGACTGCCGGACTCAGCAGCGGCTTGGCTCACGATCGACCTCCCCCTTGCCGTGCGTCTGCTGGTGGTGGAGCAGTTCCGCTGGCTGTGGCTGGTGGGTGCCGTCGCAGGGGCCTGGGTTTTGCGCCCGCGCGACCGCATTGCGTGGGGGGTGGCAGGGGCCCTGGTGGTCTGCTGGCTGCTGTTCTTCAGTGTTGTGGGCTTTCGTCTGCAGCCCCACAATCCTGAGCCACTCACCCATGTGCGCTACTTCGGGCCTGCGTTTGTGGTGGGCGCCATTCTTGCCGCGTCGCGCTGGCCGATCTTGGTACTGCCGGGTCTGCTCTTCATACACCAGCGCAGCGTCTTTGGGCCGGAGGCAAGCTTCCACGGCGTCGATGCGGGCCGTGCAGAAGCCGCTGCTGCACCCTGGATTGCCGACGCGATCGACGAGGGGCACACCGTTTGGGTGGGCAGCTACCAGGCTGCGGCCTTGTCTCAGCCGTGGTCTGGCCATCCGGGTACGCCCGTGGGGGGCGTGAAGGTGTACTCGGTGGACACCCGACCAGAGTCGCTGTTGGTCGGAGATCTCGTGGTGCTCGCGGCCTACGGAGAGCCGGCGGGACCCATCGTGCGGGCGTGGAAGCTGGATCCCGTGCGCGACTGGACCGCGGGTGAGGCCACGGTCACCGCGGCAGAGGTCAAGGCGCCTCAACGGCGGTAGGAGGGCCGCGACCTGGAGGGCGCGTGCGCGCACGATTCATCGCATCGGAAGGCGAGCGGCTGGACAAGCTCGTCAGCATCAACAGCAAGCTCAGCCGCAAGCGGGCCCGGGTGGTCATCGAGCGTGGCGGAGTCCGGGTCGACGGCAAGGTGCAGAAGCGGGCCTCCCACGACGTGCCACAGGGCGCTCTCGTCGAGATTCGCGGCAGTGCGCCTCCCCGGAAGAGTGCTTCCGCCGAGCTACCCGAGCGCTTTCGGGACCGCTGGCTGCTGGTGGTCGACAAGCCCAGCGGGCTCCCCAGCCAGCCCACCCGCCAAGGCCACGCCCAGCACCTCTACGGCATGCTCCAAGGCCGCGAGGAGTACGTGGGTCTGCACCACCGGCTCGACACCCCCGCGAGCGGACTGCTGCTCGTCACCGTCGACCGGTCGGTCAATAAGGCGGTGTCCGAGGCCTTCCGAAGCGGCGCAATCCACCGGCGCTACCTGGCCGTGGTCGTCGGAGACCCTGGCGAGTCGGGGACCTGGGATGCTCCCATCGCCAACCGGCCCGCAAAGACCCACTGGCGTCGCCTCGGCTCGGGTGACGGGCTGTCGTTGTTGGAGTGCAGTCTGGAGACCGGCCGCACCCATCAGATTCGCCGACATGCTGTTGGAGCGGGGGCGCCCATCGCTGGTGACCGTCGCCACGGCGGTGCGGCTGGACGCCTGTGGCCACGCCTGGCGCTGCATGCCGCCGGCCTTTCACTGACCCACCCGAAGACCGGTGAGGTGGTCACCGTGGAGAGCCCTGTCCCCGCCGACCTCGCGGAGCTGGTGGCGCGCTGTTCGGATGGGTGACTCTGCTGAAAACAGCGCATCTTTGCGCATCTTTGCGCATCTTTGCGCCGGTGAGTTTTCCTATTTTCGGCAGCATCATGTGCCCATTGAGAGCTCACTTCATGCCGCTGAGCTCCGGGGAGTGTCCCTGGCCATCGGCGGCAAGAGCCTGCTCTTCAAGATTGGAAAGCGGCCTGACTTTCGGCTGCTGGTGTTGAGCGCGGCCCGCCGCACCGACAACCGCCTCATCCGCAAGCACTTTGGGGTGCAGAAGCTTCGGTTCGCGCGCACGGAGGAGCTGCTGGAGCACACGGGCTTGCGGCCGGGATGTGTGCCCCCGTTCGGGCGGCCCATCTTCGACTTGCCACTGTACGTCGACCAGGAGCTGGCGGACAAGGCGGAGATTGCCTTCACGCCGGCCGACCACCGCATCTCGGTGCGAATGGCGATGGCGGACTACCTCGCGGTGGCCGCGCCAGTCGACGTCTTCGCGTTTTCGCGGCCGCAGTCGTCGCCGTCGCCCAGCAACGCGTAGTCGATGGTCACACGTTCGAGCGGCCACCGGGGGTGAGCTCCCGTTCCCAAGACGCAAAACGGGCGGACCCGGAGGCCCGCCCGTTGCTTTCGGCTTGGACGATTACTCGTCGCAGTCACCGAAGAGCGCGTAGCTGATGATGATGGTCGAACCACCCTCGGGCACGTAGTCGCTGTCGAAGTCGACGGCGTTGGTGGAGGGGTTGTACTCCCAACCGATAGAGGTGGTCGTACCGTCGACTTCGATCTCGATGGTCTCGGGCACGGGGTACTGGGTGAGCGCGAAGGAGCTCAGGTCAGCGGTCGAACCTTCGGCCAAGGCCTCGAGGTGCTCGCCCCAGTCGGTGGCGCAGATGCTGAGGAACAGACCGCCGGTGGCCACGGTGGCTTCGTAGAAGCCGGTGAACGCGGAGGCCGAGCCGCAGCCCGAGGGGTAGTCGCCGCCGATGGCATGCAGGATGACGTCGTCGGGGTCGTCCTTGAGGGTCTGGAACAGCGAGATGTAGTAGGTGTAGTTGTTGACGCTCTGCTCGGGCTCATCGGAGACACCGACGAGGTTGAGAGTGGCGTCGTCACGCACCAAGCCATCGTTGCAGTCGCCGGAGCCAATCAGGGAAAGGCACGACTCGAGCAGCATGAACTCGCGCTCGGTGTTCGACCCGTAGGAGCCGCCCAGGTTGATCATCGCGGTGATGGTCGCCTTGGCGTCGCTGGGGTCGAAGGTGTTGTCGATGTAGAGGTCGGAGCCGTTGATGCAGCCGCTGTCTTCCACGGTCGCAGCGACGTGGTAGTCGGCGTCGAGGGCGTCCATCGTGTCGACGAAGGTGTCGAAGTTGTTCTGGACGTTCTCGATGTCGTCGTACATCGAGCAGGAGCGGTCGACCGCGAAGATGATGTCGGTCATGCCCTTGATGGGCTGCTCGTAGACGTCGGCGCCGAGACCGAACAGCTCGCCGGTGCCCTCGATGGTGGACATCACGGTGGAGGTGTAGGGGTCGTTGCTGTCGACCATCAGGTACGCGATGTCGCTGAACTCGTCGTAGGGGATGTTCGACACGGTCAGCTGCTTGATCTCGCCGGGAGCGAGGGTCCAGGGCAGGGGACCGTTGGTCGCTTCGTTGGCATCGTAGACGAGGTCTTCGGACGCGGTGTTGAAGTCGATGTTGGAGACGATGAGGTCTGCGGTACCGATGTTTTCGATCTCGAAGGTCTCGTCGGAGTCACAGCCGATGTAGAGGCGACCGAAGTCGTACTCGTCGGGGGTGAGCTGGATGACGGGAGCGATGCCGTTGCCGAAGATCTCGACCTCGACCAGGGGCTCATCAGGGTCGTCCGACTCGATGAAGATCTTGTTGCCCACTTCGCCCGCAGTGTTGGGGTCGAATTCGACGCTGAAGGTGGCCTCGCCGCCAGGCTGCACCAGGATGGCCGACAGGTTGGACCAGGTGTAGGGACCCGTGGCATCTTCCAGGTAGATTTGGCCGAGGTGGAGGTCGCCGCCGCCCTCGTTGGTGATGGTGACGGTCTTCGACTCGATGGCCGGCGGGGTCGAGCTGTCTTCGTAGGCAAGCACATCGCCGAAGCTGAGGGAGACGGGGTCGACGGCGATGTCGGGATCGTCGCTGTCGCCAACATCCGTCTGGACGTCGGTCTGTTCCTTGATCTCGTACTCGTTGCAAGCCAACGCGGTGATGCTGGTGATTGCAAGCAGCAAGCTGGTGCGGCGCATGGGGTCTCCTACTGGGCGGGTCTGGAGTCTGGAGTGGGTCGGGACACTGATTGAGTCAGGATCCTGAAGACGATCATTCGCAGGGTGTTCTGGGGGACAGGACGGCGGGCTTCCTGACCTTCGGGGGGCGCTACGTGACGGATGTGACCGTGTGACAGCGGCTGCCGAAACTTTCTGATCTTTCTGCGAAGAAGGCGTGGGCTGGGGTCTTGGGCGAGGGGGCTCGTTCCGACCACGCGACGGTGGACCGAACGACTCGCCCAATGGGAGCATGTCGCGCAGATTACCCCAGGATGGCCTGCGTGGTCGACCTAGGATGCAAAGAATGGTGGCCGCACGGTGTGATGCGGCGGATCTCGTCTGGAGCCTCGGGGAGGTGGTGTCCCTCTCAGGCCCGCGATAGACGCGCCGGCATGGTCCGTGCCCTTGGATATTCCTGCAGCGACTTCGATCCCAACGACCCGGGGCGGCTCTGCCGTGGCCGGGAGCGCTGGATCGACGCCTTCCCTCGAACCGACATCGAGATGTTGTTTCGTGTGAGCATCTCTGGCGCGGAGTTCTCCGACGACAGTGCCCGAGATGCCCGCCGTGGCCTCGCGTCATCGGGGCTCACATGTGGTCGCGTGATCCAGGCTTTGTGGCCCGACTCCGAGCTCATCGCCTGGGCGGACGGGGCCCACCCGGTCAACATTCCGCCCGATGCCGAGGGCGTAGAGCTCTACGAGCGGGTGCTGCCCCAAGGGCCGCTGCGCCGGTGGGAGAGCCGATGGACCCTCTTCTGTGCTTCCGAAGAGGAGATCGATGAGGCGATTTCGGCTGGAGCTACGGCAATCTTGGTGTTCTCCGAGCCGCCGCCGGAAGGGGAGACCAAGCCTGCCTCGACTCTGCCGCCTGTGGCTGATGCGTGGGTCGACCCCACCCCCGAAGGCGGGCTGCCCGAGGACATGCGAGCCAAGCTTCACTACCTGACCGGTCCCCGCGTCAACGGCGTGCCTGCTCGCTTGTTCCAGGCCATCGCCATTCCCGAGGTTCTTGAGTTCGTGGAGGCTCTTGTACTGGTCCACCGCGACAAGCATGGTCCCTGCCTCGGGATCTACACCTTCGACGACCCCCAGGTACAGGGCGTCCTCAACGGGCTTGCCGAGGGTGTCCAAGCGCTCGCAGTGCCGTTCGCGATTCCCCCGATGCTGGCCCGCTGGGACCGCGCGCTGTGGGAGCTGCGCCAGGACTGGGACGAAGCCCGCGATGGCGAGTACCCTGTGCCGCCCGCTGCGGATGGTGTGGGTGGATGGGGTCGCAGAGGACCGCGTCGGCGTCGCCGTCGGGGCGAAGAAGAGTAGCCACCGACTGGAGGGTCTGGGCGAGGACGAGGGGCGCAGTCCACTCTGCAGTGGTGCATGAGGCTCAACCCCAGACCATGGCACCCACCCATATTTAAGGTGGGTGCAACCACAGAACTTGGCACCCACCCATACTTAAGGTGGGTGCAACACGTCAGCCCTGGCGACTCACTCGGGGGCGATGCTGCCGCTGATGTTGTTCGGAACGAAGACGGCCCGGTCGTCTTCAATAAGCGTCGCGGATGCACCGTTGACGGTGATGCTGTACTCGCCGGTGCCCGATCCGTCGGTGTCCACGCAGCTGCCGCGGTTGTCGACGGCTACCCACCAAGTGCCGTCTGCTTCGGGAACGTATTCCCAGGACGAGCACTGGTAGTTGGTGGGGGGGTGGGTGCAGTCGAAGTTGTCGTCTGCCTCAATCATCAGGCACTCGTCGGGGGAATAGACCACGAAGAGGGGGTCGAAGGCGGTGCCTGCCGCGATTGTGTCCACGGTGATCTGGACAGTGCTGCCGGCTGTCATGCCAATCTCGAAGATGTCTTGGCGCGAGCCATTGCAGTGCAAGTCGTCCTCGGCGTAGATGGCCGTGAGACCCGCGGGAAAGGCTTCGGTGGCGCTCGAGTCGTTGGCGCCAACGCAGTCGTCCTCAAAGAGAGCGGGCTGCTGGGTCCAGTCGTTGCCGCTGAAGACAAGCACGTCGCCCGAAAGCTCCACTTGGAGGCTGCTGTCGTTGTAGTAGTCGCTCTTGTACGCGATCAAAGTTCTGGAGTAGTAGAGGTATCCGTCGTAGTCGTAGGCGTACTCGACGATGGCTGCGTTTGAAAACCTTCCGGAGTTGTAGCTCTCGTAGAACAACACGCCAGTCACGGAATATTCGGTACTGTACAGGGTGGAGAGTCCGTACTCGCAGTCCGTGTTGTCGACGGAGCTGCTGTCGAAGGCAATGCCCAGGTCGCAGTCCGGGCAGTCTATGGAGGATGCGCCCGAGAGCGACACGAGGCCTGTGCAGGTGGTCATGTCGTTGGTATCGAGGTTCGCGACGACCAAGCTGCCAGCGTAGGCGACGCCTTCGCCTTCGCCTTCGCCTTCGCCTTCGCCTTCGCCTTCGCCCTCGCCCTCGCCCTCGCCCTCGCCCTCGCCCTCGCCCTCGCCTTCGCTGCTGTCGCCACCCTTGTCGTCGCAGCCGATGAGCGGGGTTGTCAGGGTCAGAGTCAGTAGAGTCGCGAGTCGCAGAGCAGTCATTTGGTCTACCTCCGTTTCGTCCGCCGTTCGGGTAACGGCGAAGAGGCGATTGTGTCTCGGCGGAGCAGTCACAGGCGCTCAAGTGCTCGCGCTACTGCGTCGACTCCATCAGCAGGGCGGCTGCCATCACGCGGGCGGCGTAGGGGCTGAGCGCACCCAGCTCGATGAGGCGCAGCACGCTTCGACTGTCGGAGCTGTGGATGGCCTTGCGGACTGCGCGCGCACCCTGGTTGTAGGCCGCCAGCGCGAGCCCCCAGTCACCAAACTCGTCGTGAAGATCTGTGAGTAGTGCCATGGCCGCTGCAGTCTCGAGCTCGGGGTCGAGGCGCTCGTCGACCTGTTCGTCTACGCGCAGACCATACTGGCGCGCGGTCTGCGGAATGAACATCCACAAGCCCCGGCCGAGAACGGTGCCTGGAGCGGTCCGTTGGGGTTCCGCTGCGCCGGGTGCGCCCCAGTTGGCGTAGCTAGACTCCACCAACGGCACTGCGGCGAGCCAGCTGGGAAGGGCGGCCGACTCCAAGGCGTGGTCGACGAGATCGGCCCATTGCGCGCGTCGAGCGAGTCCTCGGGCGAAGAAGGCACGGTGCTGGCCGTTGGAGAGAGCGACGTACTCGGATTGAATCACGGGGTGGCGGGGGATGTCAGGCACGGCGCGAATGGCCTTGCTGAGGGCGGGGGCTGGCGTGGCGGCTTGGCTCGACAGAGCCAGGACGAGGGTCAGCTGGGCGGGCAGTGTCATCAAGCTTCCTGCGTACAGGTTGTGGACACCGGACCCCGGAGAGAGGGTCCGTCCCAGTCAGCGCAAGCTTGGTGGTGAGTGGCCTGTCGAGCTGTGCCACTCTTCAAGAGTGGCTCGTCTGACGCCGTTTTCGTCAGCTCATTTCCTCCGGCGGCCCGCCACAGCGAGGCCCAGTGCGAGCAGTCCCCAGCCGAGTCCTGTGGTCGACACCCCCGCCGAACACCCACAGCCCTTCTTGTCGGTATCATCGCCGTGGGCGCCATCTCCACCATCTCCACCACCTAGGTCGGAGCCAGGAGTGCCGGTGTCGGCGCACGCAAGGTCCGCCCCGTCGCAGTCCTGGTCCACCCCGTCGCCGCAGACTTCCTCTGAGCCAGGCACCCGGGTGGGGTCGGTGTCGTCGCAGTCTACATTGCAGTCCGCGCCGTCCTCGTCGTGGTCGATGGCCGGGTAACAGGCAGGGGAGGTCATCTGGAAGTCCCAGATTCCACGACCGTATGTACCAAAGCGAACAGTGTTTTCGTGGGCGAGCGTCTCGACGCTCCAGTACAGCGTGACGGGCGCATCGGTGCCGGTGATGTCGACCCATGCGTCATCTTCGGGACCGCGGGCGTAGGCGGAGGTCTCCGTGGCGGCGAACACACGCTCCTCGCCATCGCGGGTAATGGTGAGCCCGTAGACCATGGTCTCGGGAAGCCCTTCGCTCCAGGGTTCCCAGGTCTGGCCCCCATCGCGGGTGCGGTACACGGCCGGCGTGGAGTATCCATTGCCGCCGGCGTAGGCGATGTCGCGGTCCGACGGGCTCACCGCGATGGCGGTACCGTAGTAGTAGTGGGACTCTGGCCCCATGGCGGGCGACTCGGTCCAGGTCTCGGCGTGGTCGTCGGACACGAAGAAGCGACCCGCATTGGTCGCCCCGTAGACCCGGTCGGAGTCGGTGGGCGCGAAGACCATCACGGAGAGATGCTCGTAGCCGTCGTCTCCAAAGCGCTGGTCGGAGAAGGGCTCCGCATCCCAGTAGTCGGAGTCCTCGGCGCGGGTGTAGCGCGCAAGCGTGTCGCCGATAAGGTAGGCCACCTCGGCATCATCGGGGTCGGCGGTCACCATGGGCAACCAGCCGCGGGTGCCCCAGGAGGGGAGGTCGCCCCAGCCGATGCGGACGTCGTCTTCGCCGATGTGGATCATCAGGTAGCCGGGGTAGGTGGCGTAGACGATGGCGTGGCTGCCGTCGGAGCTGGACAGGTGCCCGTAGTCGCCGCTGATGACCTGGGCGAACTGCAGGATGTCGTCGTCTTGCTCCATGCCCTGGGTGACCTGGTAGCCCTGGTCCTGGGCGCCCGCCGCGATGTGAGTAGGGTCGGCCGAGCTGGTGAGAACGTCGTAGTACTGGCTGATTCGGAGGCCGTCGAGCGACAGGTTGTCCACCGTGTCGAGGCTGTCGGTGCTGTCGTAGGTGCCGCCGTCGGTGTGGACCATCCAGGTCTCGCCGCCCGAGTCGTCGGCGAACACGTTCATGCCCATGATGTCGGCGTGAAGGAAGCGGCTGGGCGCCGAGTAGTAGTCGCCCCAGCTGTTGACCAAAGCGAAGCTCTCGCCGCCATCTGTGGTTCGGTGAACCTCGACCCCGCCCCACGCAAAGATGTCGGTATCGATGATGCTGGCGGCCAGCGCGCCCCAGTAGTCGTTCATCTCGCGCAGGTCGATCCATGTCTCGCCCGCGTCATCGCTGCGGTGAAGCCGCCATCGGCTGCCGTTGGAGATGGCCGCGTAGAAGGTAGGGGCGCCTGCTTCAGAGCCCGCCAGGCGCATGCCTGCCGCCCCCGCATCGATGGACGACACGACCGTCCAGCTCTCGCCGCGGTCTGTGCTCCGCTCCAGCTGTCCGTCGACCGCGACATAGAGCGTGTCTGCCGCGGCGCCGTCCCCAGACTCCACGCGGGGCACCCACACATCCGCGTCAAAATTGCCGAGGTCCCGCATCTGAGTGAACGTCTGGCCTCCGTCCTCGGAGCGGCTGAGGGTGCGGGTGTAGTAGTCGTTGGTGATGTACCAGATGGTGCCGTCAATGGACTGCGTGAGCCGCCCGGACTGCCACAGCGACGGCAGGCCCCGCGGTTCTTCCCAGGTCTCACCGTCGTTGTCGGAGTAGTGCACGCGTCCCCAGGTGGCCGCTGCGAGCACGATGGGTGGCTCTCCCATGGCGTCGGAGTCGGTGACCACAAGCTGATGGGCCCCGCCGTAGAGGTCGTCGCCGATGGGCGTCCAGTCCTCACCGTCAACGGTGCCACGCCACACGCCCCCCAGTGCGGAGCCGACATAGAGCATTCCGTCGGAGGTGCGGTCGGCGGTGTGGGAGCGGCCTGCTTGGTTGTCGGAGCCCCGCTCGACCCAGAGCCCGTCGAGGTCCGGAGGCACGGGGTATCGGGCAAGCTGGTTGCGCTTTTCAATCTGCTGGAGTCCGTTTTCGCGTTCAATGGCCTTCCAGTCGACGCCTTCTGGGGTCTTGTGGAGGTCGCGAAACCACGCCTTGCGTCGGGCCTTCTGTGAGAACTCCGAGTCGCTGCGCAGCTGGTGCTCGATGGGCACCGGCATGGGCGGTGGGCGGTGGAGATGGGCGCCAGGAATTCGCTTTGCGGAGGGGGCTTGGGTGACTGGCGCAGTGGGTTCGGGGATCGACGAGAGCCCGGCGACGCTCAGGCTGACTGCGGCTGTGGCGGGCAGCCAGGCGCGCATTGCGAGACGCATTGGACCTCCTGTGAGGCGAGGCCTCTAACGAGGGCTGGCACAGTTCGGGTGTTGGGGTAGGTGCGGCTCGCAGTGGGCCCGGTAGACTCGTCGAGCCCTTTGCCCACCTTCGAGTTCTGTGAGGACCCCCATGGCCATCTCCGTTGGCGACCGCCTCCCCTCCATTCAGCTCCACGAGGGCTCGCCGAAGTCGCAGGTCGACTCTGCCAGCTTGTTCGCCGAGGGCCGTGGGATCATCTTCGCCGTGCCTGGCGCGTTCACCCCTGGCTGCAGCAAGACCCACCTGCCCGGCTACATCGCCGACGCCGACAAGTACGCTGCCAAGGGCATCGACGGCATCGTGTGTCTGGCCGTCAACGACGCCTTCGTGATGGCAGCGTGGGGCGAGGCCCATGGTGCAGGCGACAAGGTCCGCATGTTGGCAGATCCCGCCGCTGAGTTTGCCAAGGCAGCCGGCCTTGAGGTCGATGCGACGGGTGCGCTGGGCGGTGTCCGCTCCAAGCGCTACGCGATGGTTGTCGAGAACGGCGTGGTCACACACCTTGAGGTGGAGCCCGGTGGCTTTGGCCTCACCTGCAGCCTCTCGGAGTCGCTGCTCCAGCGCCTCTGAGTGCACCCGTCCCTCTCACCCCCGCTCGGAGCACCGGGCGGGGGTGTTGCGTTTGGGGGCCTTGGCGGTGGCCTGCGGTAGCAGCTCATCTCGACCCCGGGGGATGCCGCTGCGATATGGCCGGCCGGCCTCTGTCTCCCTGGGTCTTCATGACGGCGCCTTCTCCCACCTTCGTGCGTGGCCTCGTGCTGCCGGCTTCTGGCGCTCCGACTCTGGACGTCATTGAAGATGCCCTACTCACCGCTATGATCGACGGTGATCTGTCTCTGCTTCGGAGGCTGCCTGCGATGCGTCCGGGCTGGTTCATGGGCGACGATGCGCTGGTCTACCGGTGGCTGCCCCGCGTGGTGTCGGCTGCCGAGGTCCACCCGCCCATCACCGTGGTCATCGACGCGCCGGACCGTCCAATGCCCACTCTGGATGGCTCTGCAGACACCGCGGCGGCCTGGACTCTTGGCTGCTTCGGCGCAGGTGCCGCTCCAGGAGGACTCCAGCGGGCGGCATCGACGACCCCAAGCTGGTCCGAGTCCGAGACCGTCGTGGGCGCCCACACTGGCATGGTCCGCATTCGGCTCAGCTACTCCCTTGGCACTCGGAGCTCGGCTGCGCCCGTCAACCGCGTGCGCGATGTCGAGCTGGCTCTGCTCACCGCGCTGGCGGTGCCTCTGCTGGAGCTCCGAGAGGTGCTGGGCTGGTTTCATGCTGCCGGTGAGGCGCTGCGGTCCCCAGCTCAGGTGCGTCGGGCGCTGCGTCATGCCCGCGAAGACGACCGCTTTCCGTTCGAGTTGTGGTGTCACACCCGTGCATTTGAAGTTGGCGATCCGGATGGTTGGGCGGTCTACGACACGGTGGGCATGTCTGCGCTCGGCGCCCGCGACTTAGAGCTGTGCGCCCGCACCGAGCAGCTGCAGCCCGGCGACGCCCTTCGATTCCTCAGCAACCTGGCCCTCTACACCCTCGCCGAGCAGGACCCCTTCAAGTCGGGCCACACCGCGGAGTCCCCCATCGGCCGCATCCGGGCTGTCACCCGCGCCCGTGGCTTTGCGGCCCCTCCCCGTCGCATCGTGCGCTGGGCCCCCATCGGTGGCCGCACCCGTCCGATGGGCATCCTCTGAGATGTTGCTCGCGCTCCACAAGCCCTACGGCGTGCTCAGCCAGTTCACCGACGGTGAGGGCCGCGCGACTCTGGCCGACCACGTCGATGTCAAGGGCGTCTACCCGTGTGGTCGGCTCGACCGCGACAGTGAGGGACTGCTGCTACTCACCGACGACGGCAAGCTCCAGCACCGCCTGAGCCACCCCCGCTTCGGCAAGGAGAAGGGCTACTGGGTGCGGGTCGAGCGGGTGCCCGACGATGCGGCTCTCCAGCGACTCCGCGATGGCGTGAAGATCAAAGGAGGCCACACCCGACCGGCCCGCGTTCGTCTGATCGCCCCTCCGCCAGTGCTGCCGAGGGACCCTCCGGTCCGCTACCGCAAGACCGTTGTCGACCAATGGCTGGAGCTGTGGATCCACGAAGGCATGAATCGACAGGTGCGCCGGATGACCGCTGCTGTGGGCCATCCCTGCCTGCGCTTGGTGCGCTTTGCCGTCGGTCCGCATCGCCTGGGAGACCTGCCGCGTGGACAGTGGCGGGAGCTTCGGCGCGGCTGACTAGGCCTTCTTGAGAAAGGCCGTCTTCAGGTAGATGGCCTGCTTGTTGACCCGACCCTCGACATGGGTGGGGTCGTCGCCCAGGCGGATGTTCTTCACCATGGTGCCGCGCTTGGCGGTGAAGCCGCCGCCTTTGACAGCGAGGTCCTTGATGAGCGTGACCGCGTCACCGTCTTTCAGTTCAGCGCCGTTGCAGTCGACCACCTTGACCACCTCTTCGGCCCCCGCGGAGAGACCGGCTTCGGCCCAAGCGCGCACGTCGTCTTCGAGCCACAGCTGGTCCAGCAGCTCGCCAGCCCAGCCCGACCCCTCGGATTGAAGGCGGGTGAGCAGCCGGAATGCAAGAACCTGTACGGGCGCGTCGGGTGACCAGGCGGATTCTTGCAGACAGCGCCAGTGGTGGGCGTCGAGGGCGTCGCTGTCGAGCTGACCCGTGCAGGTGGCGCACAGCTGAACGGTCTCCGCATCCGCGGGACCATGGGAGACCGTGTGGTCGCGGAGGGCTTGGGTCGAGGCGCAGAGCACGCAGGTGGACATGGTCACTCCCGGGGGCGCGCCGGCTATTCGTGCCGCGGGCTGGGTGCCATCGCGGTGTGAGCCCTGTGTGGGGACTTTGGTGTGCGGGACCTCTGGATCTATATCTAACTATATCTAACTAGATCTAATATAGTCGGGCCCCGACGGCCGCTCAAGCGTGGTGCTCGTGAACAGCCGGGAAGTCGCCCAGGAGGGCCATTAGGGCGGGCGTCACGACCTGCTGTAGGGTGCGCGCACGCTCTCGGGCCCGCTCGCCTCGGGACAGCACACCGTGGGCGCGAAGTGCGGCAGAAGCGGATGGTTCGAGCTGGCCAGCTGGAGGCATGGTCGCTTTGGCCAAGACGGCACGCGCGTGAGGCCGCAGGTCGGGGTGCCGCGAGAGAATCCAGCGGGCGGCGCGCCAGGCGAGGGTGGCGTGACGAGTCTCGTCTTCGACGATGCGCTTGAGCACGGCCTTCAGCTTTGGGTCGCGCACGTAGCTCAACCTCAGCGCCGCCAGCGAGGTCGACACCGTCTCATCGACGCAGCCCTCCACCAAGAGACGCTCCAGGATGCCCGCGGGCGACATGTCATCCAACGCACCCTCCAGCGGGAAGGCTCCGGGTGCGATGGTGTGCCCGGACAGCTCGGATGCCACCGCGAAGCAGTCGCGGGCATGCACAATCTCGTCGGCTGCGCCGGCCAGGGTGTCCGCCAGGAGGTCTGGGGGGGCACCCAGCGACATCAGCTCCATGGCAAAGCGGTTGAAGGATGCGATGGCCGCATGCTCGGCGAGCGCTGCCTGGGTCCAGGCATGGGCGGCCTGAGCTCGCTCATCATCGGTGAGCTGGGCGTCGTCGGTGAGGGTGATGTCAGTCACCCAGCCCGACCCGCGTCCACATTCCGCGACCCTGTGGTCGCCGTCTACCGAGAACGGCCGGCCCTCATAGTAATAGTAATAGTAGGACTCCACTTCGTAGACGGCCAGCTCGCCCATGTAGGCTGCATAGACGCTCGCGCCGTCCACATCGACCAGAGTGCTGCCCGTGTACCAGGTGAGCACGCTGGAGATCCAGTCGCCGTCGGCCATCCAGTTTTCGCCTACGTAGAGTCCATCAAGCGGGCCGATCGTGCTGCCTTCTACGAGGAATTCGGTCCACCGCTCGCCCGCCCCGTCGCAAGCGGTGCTGTCGCCGCTCCTCAGAGAGATCTCAAGGTTGGTGGTGAAGTAGAAGGTACAGCCTTCGCACGGTGAGCCGGAGTAGGCCTCGGGGTAAGTGACCTCCCAGGTGACCTCGCAGTCGGCGCCCCCTGGCTCCTGAAGCTCCATCACCACACACGACATCGCACCATCGCAGTCGTTGTCGATCCCGTCCATGCACAGCTCGGGCATTCCGGGATTGATGTCGGCGTTGCTGTCGTCGCAGTCCGCGGTGTTGTCCGCGTAGCCCTCAGGCATCGGCTCACACTCGGAGGCGGCCTCGCCGGTGCGGCCGTAGCCATCGCCATCGTCGTCGGGCCAGTAGCCGTCGATGTTGTCGCTGTTGCCGTCGCAGTCGTTGTCGAGCCCGTCGCAGACCTCCTCGCCGCCCGGGAAGGCGCGGGCGCTGTCGTCGTTGCAGTCATCGTCGTTTTCGACGTAGCCGTCGGGCAGCTCGCAGTCGTCGAGAGTGTCGTTGGGGTTGCCGTAGCTGTCAAAGTCGGCGTCACGAAAGTAGGTGGTCCGCACATCTTCGTCGATCTCACCGTCGCAGTCGTCGTCGACGTTGTTGCAGGTCTCTTCGGCCCCTGGTCGGATGGCGCTGTCGCGGTCGTTGCAGTCCTCGGCTGCGGAAACGCCGTCGCCGTCGTTGTCGATGGCGTCGTAGAGGCTGTCCGCCTTGGGATCGCCCGGCTGGGGAATCTCCGCGCAGGCGCTGGTGGCGCCGGCGACTCCGAGTGCGGCGAGGATGTGGCTTCTCAGCACACTGCGGCTGGGCCAGCGAGAAGGATGGGACGGCATCAGGAGGACTCCGGCGCGGACTCTGCAGCAGGACTATTGCCTCTTGGGTGTGCATGCGCCTGTTCCTTCGCAGTGGTTGTGTCTGCGAACCACTCCGTTACCTGCGGCGCTCGCCGAGTCGCTCGCCTCTGGAGTCCCCTCTTGCCTCCGAACCTCTGAGCCCATGCGCGTCGGTCTCTATGTGCCCTGCTTTGTCGACCGCCTTGCGCCCGAGGTGGGCATGGCCGCGTGGACGGTCCTGGAGCGGCTTGGCCTCGACGTCGTGGTGTCCGAAGACGCGCCGGCTTGTTGTGGCCAGCCGTTCTGCTCTTCGGGACGACCCCAGCTCTTGGGCGATCTTCCCGGCGACTTTGCGCGCGCCTTCCGCGACTGCGAGGCGGTCGTGTTGCCTTCGGCGAGCTGCACGGCGTTCATCCACCACCACCACGAGGCTTCTGCGCGTGCCATCGACCTTCGGGCGGTCACGGATGCCCCTCCGGTCTTCGCGTTCCTCGACTTCTTGTGGACCGCCCTCGGACTCCGGGCGCTTCCAGGCCGGTTCGAAGCCCGGGTGGGACTGCACCCTGGCTGCCACGGACTGCGCGAGCTGAGGCTTGGCACCCCGTCTGAGGAAGGTCCGGGTGGCCCCCAAGAAGTCGACCCCGCAGCCGCTCTGCTCGCCACCATCGACGGACTTGAGCTGGTGCTCCCCGAGCGGGCGGACGAGTGCTGTGGCTTTGGTGGCATCTTCAGCGTGACCGAGCCCCACGTGTCGGCGCGCATGGCCCGCGACCGTCTCTCCGCGTTTTCCAGCGTGGATGTGCTGGTCTCGGAGGACCCCTCCTGCCTGCTCCACTTGTCCACCGTGAAGCAGGGTGGGCCGCGCCTGATGACCACAGCAGAGCTGGTGCTGGCCGCGCTTGGTGCCGCCCCGTCCCCGACCGTCCCTTCCCCAATGGTCCCATGACCCGCCGCCCCCACCCCGTGGCTGCCCGCCAGCTCGTCGACGACCTCGCCCGCACCTCCTGGCACGACAAGGCTGTGTGGCATGTCCGCGCCAAGCGAGACGCCGCGGTGTCCGAAGTGGCGGACTGGCAGGCTCTGCGACACCACGCGCAAGCGGTGCGCCGCTACGGTCTCGAACACCTCGACGAGCTCATCGCTCAGTTCGCCAAGAATGCGTCCAGCCACGGTGTTGTCATCCACTGGGCGCCCACTGCGGCGGATCTGCGAGACACGGTGGGTGGCCTGCTGAAGGAGCGTGGGGTCGAGCGCGTGGTGAAGTCGAAGTCGATGCTCACCGAGGAGTGCGGGCTCAACCCACACCTCGCCGCCTTGGGCATCGATGTCGTCGACACCGACCTCGGCGAGCGCATTGTGCAGCTGCGCCAGGAGCCCCCGAGCCACATTGTGATGCCGGCCATCCACCTGAAGCGGTCGGAGGTCGGGGCCACCTTCCACACTCACCTCGGCACTCCCGCCGGCGAGACCGACCCCACCCGTCTCACCCGTGCCGCCCGGCGCGACCTTCGCCAGCGCTTCCTCGGTGCGCAGGCTGGCATCACCGGCGTGAACTTCGCGGTCGCCGAAGACGGTGCGCTGGTGGTGTGTACCAACGAGGGCAACGCCGACCTGGGCGCCCACCTGCCACCGCTTCACATCGCCTGCATGGGCATCGACAAGGTGATTCCGCGGCGCGCCGACCTGCCAGTGTTTCTGCGCATGCTGGCCCGCTCGGCGACTGGCCAGCCCATCACGGCCTACACCAGCATCTTTCGGGGGCCCCGCGAAGGCGCAGAGCTGCATCTCGTCATCGTCGACAACGGACGCTCCCGGCTGCTCGGAGATCCGGAGCTGCGCGCGGCCCTCACCTGCATCCGCTGCGGGGCCTGTCTCAACACCTGCCCGGTCTATCGCCGCAGCGGCGGTCACAGCTACGGGGACGGGGTGCTGCCTGGCCCCATCGGAGCGGTCTTGGGGGCTGCCCGAGCGCCAGAGACTCACGGCGACCTTGCCCACGCCTCCACCCTCTGCGGCTCCTGTCGCGAGGTGTGTCCCGTCGGTGTGCCGCTGCCCGCCCAGCTTCAGGTGCTTCGTGCCCGCGCGGCATCCGCTCGGCCGTGGTGGGAACGTGCTGGCTTGCGCCTGATGGCTCACGTGCTCGCTGATCCCGTGCGTGCAGAGCGATGGGGGGACTGGCTGAGCTGGGCGCACCGCCTGTTGCCCAAGAGGGCCGCCCGACGCATGCCCCCCCCCGCGCGTCACTCCTTTCGACAGCTCGCCCGGGCGCGTCGGCAGCGCTCCACGACGGCAGGGCCCACGACGGCAGGGCCCACGACGGCAGGGCCCAAGAAATAGCGCTCAGAGCTCCGCGATGGTCTGACGCACGCGCTCGCCCGACACCCGCGCCCACTTGGCCCGCAGCTCGATGACCCGGGCCTTGCGACCGAGCTTCACCGCAGCGGCTGCCGTGCTCCCACTTCCCGAAAACGGCTCCAGCACCACATCTCCGGGGCGGCTGTACCCCCGGATGAGCGGCTCCAGCAGTGAGAAGGGCTTGTGGTTGGGGTGGTGCTCCCAGCTGCCTGTTTCGCCATCAAAGTCGTAGCCGGAGATGTGGTGTCGGGGGGGCAGGGGGTCCCCGGACGCCAGCTTCGGCGCAGGCAGTCGGCCGAAGATGAGCGCCACCTCGTACAGACGCGCGACCTGTTCCCCCACATTGCCGACCTTGCCGAGCTTGGCCCACAGGAAGGTGCCGTGCTCTACGAAACCCTCCGACAAGGCGAGCGCACGGATGGGGTCGCGGCCGAGCAGGTTGGTCCACACGATGGCGTGGCCGCTGTCAGACACCTGGGCGAGCGCCGGTCGGAGCCAGCGCTCGGTGAACTGCCTGTACTCGGCGAGGTTGTCGAACCGGCGGACCGCTGTGTGGTTGATCTTCGCCCGCTTGGCGTCGCGCTTGCGGCCGTGGGCATTGCGGCGCACCAACAGGCAATAAGGCGGGTCGGCGTGGAGCAGCTGGGCGCGGTCATCGCCCAGCACCCCACGGTAGGTCGATGTCAGGCGGGCGTCGCCCTGCTGCACCACATGGCCGGCTGCTTCGACTCTCAGCATTGTCTCTGTCCATTCGGCGGCCCGCGCTGCGCAGCCCGCCCACGTCGCCCATCGTAGTCCCAAGTCCCCAAACCGGCGAGATCTCGGTGTCGCCGGGGCATCGGGTGACTCGTCGGGAGGTAAAAGTCTAAGCAATCGCAATCGCAGTCGTCTGACTTCGCCCTTGCCGGAATCGAGAGTGGACGGGTACCCGCTTGGGGCCGTCGGGCCGGCCTCGCTGCACCGCTTATGCTGACCGGTACGACCATGACCCACGCTGAGTCCGGGCGTGCCCCCCTCTCGGAGCTGAAGTGGACGACCCCACCACAACCCTTTCCGCACGGGCGTTCTTGCGTCGTGTACGGGAGGCGCGACCCACCGCATCCAGCGGCGCCTTGCCGCCGGTCTACGTGGGGCCGGGCTTCACTGGAGACCTCGTCGCCCGCTTCGAGGCGCGGCTGGTCCAGGTGGGTGGACATTGCCAGCGGGTGTCCCGCGATGAGCTGGATGCGGTGCTCGACGCTCTGTGTGCGGCCAGCCACCGCTCGTCCGACCCCGTTGTCATTCGCAGCAGTCCCACCCTGTCGCCCTCCGACATCGTCGTCCATGTGGGGCGCGGGCTGGTCGCGTCGGCCGAAGACGCCGCGGTCTACATGCCCGCGTCGGCCCTTCCAGATCAGCGTGCCCAGCCCTGGTTGTGCACCCATCTTGTGCTGGTCGTGCCCATCGATGCCGTGGTGGCCGATCTTCACGCCGCATTTTCCCACCCCGCGGTCCACGCTCACCTCTCCACCTCCGGCTTTGGTGGCTGGGTGTCCGGGCCGAGCAAGACCGCCGATATCGAGCAGACCCTGGTGATGGGCGCGCATGGTCCCGAGGCCCTCACCGTGCTGCTGGTGGACGGGTTGCCATGAGCCCGTTGCGACCACGGATCTGGATGGCGGACGTCGAGTGTGCGTCCGCGGATGCCTGGTGGAACGGTCACCAGGCTGCGCTCCAGAACCTACTGCCTGCGCGCGGTCTCACTGTTCCCCAGACCCCCTCGGACCTTGCGACCCTGCCGTTCACCACCAAAGCCGACCTGCATCCCCCCCGCTTTTCGGTCCCCGACCGTGAGCTGGTGCGCCTTCACGCCAGCTCTGGCACCCAGGGCGAGCGCACCCTCGTGGGCTATACCGCTGCCGATCTCCAGCTGTGGTCCCAGGTTGTCGCGCGGGGTCTTGCGGCGGTAGGTGTGCATGAGGACACCGTCGTTTACAGCGCTCTCGGTCACGGTCTGTTCACCGGTGGCTTTGGCTTTACCCAAGCGGCCACCGCTCTCGGCGCGCTGGTGGTTCCTGGGAGCCAGGCCCGAAGTGCAGTCCACGTCGACCTGCTCCACCGCATCCAACCCCATGTGCTGTTCGCCACCCCGAGCTACGCGCTCCACCTCGCCCGCGCCCATGGCCGCGTGCCGCAGATTGCGCTGGGGGTGTTCGGCGCCGAGCCCTGGACCGAGTCGGACCGTGCGGCACTTCAAGCCGCCTACGCGATGCAAGCCCGCGACACCTACGGTCTGTCGGAGGTCATCGGACCGGGGGTCGCCTTCGAGTGTCCCGCGATGCGAGGTCTTCACATCAACGCCGATGTGTTCTGGCCCGAGGTGGTCGACCTTAGTGGTGCAGTCGTGTCCGACGGTGGTGAAGGTGAGCTGGTTCTCACTGCCCCCACCAAGCAAGCGCTGCCGCTCCTCCGCTACCGCACCGGCGACCTCACCCGCCTCGACTGGTCGCCCTGCGCATGCGGACGCACCCTTCCGCGCATGGCCCGCGTGACGTCGCGAGTCGACGAGATGGTGGTGGTCCGGGGCGTCAACGTGCGTCCGGGACAGGTGGCGGCAGTGCTGGAGACGGTCCCTCACGGTGCCTGGCAACTGCAGGTGACCCGCGGCCCCACCGGCCTCGACGAGATCACTCTTGTTGTTGAAAATGGCCTTCCAACAGGTGTTCTTGAAAGGGTTAGTGATGTGCTCGGCCTGCGATTGACCCTCCGCCCTGTGTTCCTCCTTGACCACTCCGGTGGCAAGGCCCAGCGCCTGGTGGACTTGCGCGATGGACCCCCCCCATGAAGCCCCGCTACCGCGCCTGGCTCATTATCGGCGTGCTCTATGCGGGGCTTGCCGGCAGCCTCACGAGCTTTCATGCCTTCCAGGTCAACTTCGGCCCGCGGATCGGCTACCGCACCGAACGCCATCGCAACATCGTCAACTTCGAGGAAGGCAGGAAGCCCTGGGCGTACCGTGTGTTGGTGCCGCTCGCCGTCGAGCATCCGGGCGAAGACATCCTCCACGCCGCCGGTCTCGAAAAGCCTGCCTCCCGCGAGTACGCCTACCTTGTGGTGCGCTTCAGCTCGACCTGGCTCACCTTGCTGCTCACCCACCTGCTCATCGCGCGCTTCGCCTCGCCGGCCATGGCCCTCTCGGGCGGTCTGCTTGTCGCGGCGCTGCACGGCCCCTCGGTCGAGCACTACTGGTTCCAGCCGGCGTCCGGGCCCGACCATGTGCTGTGGCTGGCTACGGCCCTGCTGACCTTGAGCGGCAAGGACCGCTGGCTCTTTCCGCTGGTGTTCTTCGGCGCCTTCAACCGCGAGACCGTTGTGTTCGCGGTGCCCATTCACTTGGCGCTGCGCTGGGGCCACGAGCCTCTTCGGCGCACCTTGCTGCGCAGCGCTGTACTCTTGGTGTTCTGGGCCGTTCCCTTCTTGATGTTGCGGGAGCTGATCACTCTGTCGCCGAAGCGGTCGCGTACTGCTGCCAAGTACTTGATGAAGAACCTCACCGACCCCGAGTGGCAGTGGTATGCCGTGGCCTTTTCGGGTGCCTGGATTGGGGTCACTGCGGTGGGCTGGCGGCATGTGCCCGTTCCGCTGAGGCGACTGGTGGGGGTGATGGTGCCCTACATGGGCCTCATCCTAACTTTTGGGCGGATTCGTGAGGTTCGCTTGCTGCTGCCCGCCACGGTGGGCTTTGTGCCCGCAGCTATGGTGGTCATCGAGCGCTGGCTGGCTGTGCTGGAACCCCGGGATCACCCGGCCGACTGAGCGTCAGGGATTGTGCTGGCCCCCTTTCATTTGGGGTGTCAACGAACCTCCGTACCGGAGGAGTTGGCGTTACCGTGCGCCGCCGTAGGGCCCCCCGTGGACGTCCAGATAGTGACTCGGCCCATTGCCCAGCGCGCAAGGAGAAGGAATGAAGCGTCAGCCCTGGATGCGACAAGCCATTGCTGCCGGCAAAGAGTTCCACGCCATGCGCCAAGACTCTCGGCTCCACAACACCCGCAACCTGTCGTGGACCGCCGCCGTGCTCATCGGGATTGCGCTGGTACTCGCTGCTGGCGCGCTTGTGCCGCCCTTGCCCTACCTGTTGGTCGCCCCGTGGCTGCTGGGTTCGCTCATCTTCTCGATCTTCATCCTGGTGATCCACGAGTGCAGCCACAACATGTTTGTGCTGCTGTCGGACCGTGCTGCCACCAAGATTTGGAATCGACGCATCGGCATGGCGTTTTCGGCGCCCTTCTTCACCGACTACCTCAAGCACTGGGAACACGGCCACACCATCCACCACCTGCGGCCTTGCGAAGACGACGACCCCCAGGACCGCTTCCCGCTCACCGGCCTGCCGCTGTACTGGCGCTTGGCTGTGCTGGCGCTGGTGCCCGGCTCCGTGGTGGCCTTCAACCCTTCCAACCAGTACGGCTTCAGCGCTCGGCGCCTCGCGCTCGGTGTGGTGCTGTTGGTGATTCCTACGGTGCTGCTCGGCATGTACGTGGGGTGGCATGTCGGCGTGGCGGTGCTCGCTGGCATGCATGTGGTGCAGATGTTCAACATGCTCAAGAAGGCCCAGGAACACGGTAACGGCCTCAAGCACGCCGCCGACCCTCTGCTGCGGTCCCGCACCTACCTCTACCGGCTGGCCCGCTTCTCCTCGCCGTTTCACATCAACTATCACTTCGAGCACCACGCCAATTTCATGGTGCCTTGGTACGCTCTGCCGGCCTACCACGCGCGGCTTCGCGAGATTGTCCCCGAGGAGCTCCAGCCGTGGTTCTTCCACCACCGCTACCTCGACCAGGTCCGGGGCACCTTCCCCACTGTGTCGGTGGAGCTGGTCTACGGTGGGCAGGATGAGGTCGCTGAAGCTCCCGAACTGGGAGTGGGGACGGGGTGAGCCTGGGTGGGCGTCATGTCAGAAATAAGTGAGCACTGGCTTCGGGACTTGCTGTAAGGTGGATGCAAGGCCGCTTCGGTGGCTCGAGCACACAACCCATACTGACCTGATCTGGGCGATCCACCCCGCCACCCCTTGAGGCTGCATGTCGTCTGCCCGTCTTGGTCCGCGCCAAGTCCCTTCATGCAGTCCGCGTCGAGCAGGTGCCCGTGGTCGTCCCGACCCATTTGTGGGGCGATTGATCAGCCAGCGCTACCGCTTGATTGGGCGACTCGCAGTCACCGCGATGAGTCGGGTGTACCAGGGGCGAGACGAAGAGACTGGCGAGCGGGTGGCGATCAAGGTGTTGGTGGTTCGCGACGCGCGTCCCGAGATGGCGCCCTTGTATCGGGAGCGCTTCATGCGGGAGGCCGATGCATTGGCTCGGCTGAGTCACCGCAACATCGTGCGGGTACTCGACCACGGGGTCGATGGGCGGGTGCCCTTTCTGGTCATGGAGTTTCTTGAGGGCGGCACGCTCCGCACCCTGCTTCGCTCATTCACTCCCACATCGAGCGCCGCTCTGCGCATGGTGGAGCACCTCACCCACGCCCTTGAAGCTGCGCACTCCGCCGGCATCGTCCACCGAGACATCAAGCCAAGCAACCTCTTCGTTGCGGGCGCTATCGAGGGCACCGGTCCCCTCAACGTGCGGCTCATCGACTTCGGCATCGCCAAGGACCTCGAAGATCGCTCCGACCTCACCGGCCAGGGCTCGGTGCTGGGCACCCCTTGGTACATGGCCCCCGAGCAGACCTTGGGTGATGCCATCGACGGGCGCACCGACATCTACGCCCTGGGCTGCCTGCTGTTCCGTCTGCTGATGG